>PVMK01128883.1_pt1 | contig 35278 bp, 43 predicted proteins | sample 1853481 | NCBI WGS metagenome assembly PVMK01 (sample SAMN08533507, study PRJNA380276) | Marine sediment metagenome, whole genome shotgun sequencing project. | reverse complement strand
CCTAATCCCCCAATCTTGGGGGATTAGGGGGTTGAAAGAGACTATTTCAGCAGTCTCTAATGTACTGACACGCCAATCTATGGTATAGTGATAGCCTATATGCGGTGTTCCTCTAATAGTAGGACATAGTGCTAAGTTTGCGCCTTATGTTAGCCGTGTCCAACCTGGGAGTGAATGTTGTCTGACGATTACCCGTTTGGATATTGGTTGTCCAATCACACTAGTTAAAGGAGGTTAAGATGCAAAGAGCTTATATCGATGATGAATTGACTTCTACACGTAACAGGCTTGTAGTACTAGTTGTTGTACTGGTTGCGCTTGCTATAATAAACGGCCTGGCCTTCAGGTTTCCAAACGCAACGGAACATGTCATTGGCAGCTTTTTTATTGGCAATCTCATCCAAGCCAGTACGCTTGCGATAATGCTGATACTGGTTATACCTTTAAGGAATTATCTGGACACGGTAGTACGCTATTACATGCACAGTGGCTACAACGTTGAAGATCACGTTGAAAGCGCTAAGACGGGGGCAAACATAAATAATTTGTCCAGGGGGTTGGCAAATATAGTGGCCATAGCTATCACATGGGTAATCGTTCTCCAATTAGTCGGTCAGTTGCTATTAATTGAGGGGAGCGGAGACTATGATTGGATAGATATAATAATTTACGTTAGTTTTGGGATACTTCTTGCATACTTTGTTGTTATTACCTTCGGGGTACTCCTGGCTGTACTGGGCATTGGTAATAAAAGTTCGAAAACGATGCCATGTCCTAAATGTAAAACCTCAAACTCGGCCAATGCCAGCTTTTGCACTTCGTGCGGTGAGACTCTTCACCCTCCACAAACTGCTTCAGTATCTTCTCGCTGCACAAAGTGTGGTAAGAAGAATAAAAGCGGCGCCAAATTCTGCGAGAGCTGCGGCACATCCCTGGGGGCACTTAAACAGGTGTAAAGAAGATAGAAGCGCAGCTGACAATAACTACAAAATCAGCGGGTGTAACTCAGTGGTAGAGTACTTGCTTCCCAAGCAAGGGGTCGTGGGTTCGAATCCCATCACCCGCTCCAGCTAGTTTTCTTTTTTACTTAACAGTTTGCTTAACTTTTTGCATTGCTCTCCACTTTCTTAGCCTTCTTTTTCCTCTTTATCTTATAGTCCCGATTATATCGAGGCACCTCTATAGGTTTGCTCTCCTGATCACCTGGACAAGCACACTTCATTGTGACACCCTATTGGCTCATGTATAATACTTGAAAAGAGGCAAATGTGTATAATGAGGCGAATTCCTCTTTCGTGAGCAATATTGGTCTGTATGGCTAATGTAACAGGGTTAGAGGAGCCACCTTGAATCAAGGACGAAAAGGGCGAAAAGAGCGAAAATTCGTATGCCAGCAATGCGGCAGGGAAAGCATAAAGTGGCTCGGTCACTGCCCCGATTGCGAGGGGGTGGAATACATTTGTGGAAACGATTCGTGCCTCAACTAGCCACTCCGGTCCCTCCCGTCTCTCCTCAAGTGCCCCTCAGGAGCTTTCGCTAGTATCCGATGAGGAGACCCCGCGGCTCGCCATATCCCTGGCTGAGTTCAATAGAGTCCTGGGAGGGGGAATCGTACCCGGTTCGCTGGTCCTCATCGGAGGCGACCCGGGGATCGGCAAATCGACCCTGCTATTGCAGGTCTCCGCTGCGGTAGCTCAGGACGGTGGAAGGGTGCTCTATGTCACCGGCGAGGAATCACTCGGCCAGGTAAAGCTGAGATCAAAACGCCTGGGACTGGGGGGTGAACAGCTTTTCATCCTGCCTGAAACAGACCTGGAGTCCATCCTGGAACACCTGGCAGAGGCATGCCCCTGATCTGGCGATAATCGATTCTATTCAAACGGTTCATCTCGATGGACTGGATTCGGCGCCAGGGAGCGTGGGGCAAATCCGCGAGTGCACTATGAGGTTGATGCAATGGTCAAAGATCGCCAATGTTCCCATATTAATCAGCGGGCATGTTACCAAGGATGGTGCCATTGCAGGCCCCCGGGCGCTGGAGCATATAGTTGATGTGGTGCTATATCTTGAGGGCGAACCATTCAGCGCTTATAGGCTGCTCAGAGGTGTGAAGAATCGCTTCGGCTCCACCAATGAGGTGGGCATTTTTGAGATGAGGAGTCAGGGTCTGGTTGAGGTGGATAACCCCTCCGAGGCCTTCCTGTCGCAGCGGGCAAAAGAGGCCGTGGGCTCTGCTGTGGTGCCCACCCTGGAAGGAACAAGGCCGCTCCTCGTGGAGATTCAGGCGCTCACCAGCACCACCAGCTTTGGCTTACCACGACGCACCGCCAATGGCGTCGACTTCAATCGCCTTCTCTTGATTACTGCAGTCCTCACCAAGCGGGCGGGGTCTCTCCCTGGGGAGTCAGGACATCATGGTCAATGTTGCCGGTGGGCTCAAAGTGAGTGAACCCGCCGCCGACCTGGGCATCGCCCTCGCTATCGCCTCCAGCCTCCGTGGCACCGCCATCGACCCAAATCTGGTAGCAATCGGTGAGCTGGGACTCTCCGGCGAGCTAAGGGCAGTGCCCCACCTGGAGAGGAGGCTTAACGAGGCAGCGAAGCTGGGATTCAAGCGCTGTCTCCTCCCCACTACAACGAAACCCGGCGCTTCCCCAGGGGATGGAGCTCATCACCGTGGCATCGGTGAGGGAGGCATTGAAGATGATCCCCGCTCAAGCCAAACAGTCTCCCACTGAACTGTAGGTATTCAGGCTCGCTATAAAGGTAACGGAAAGATCGAGAAAGTGGAAACAAAGCTAGCACAACTTAAATCACTGCTTAATGATCTTGGATCAGTGCTCGTCGCCTACTCCGGTGGTGTCGATAGCACGCTCCTGGCTTCCCTGTCACATGAGATTCTCGGCGAGCGGTCACTGGCAGTCACCGCTCGTTCGCCTATTTTCACGCCCGTAGAGATAAGTCAGGCGCAATCTCTGGCGCAGCGTCTTGGCCTCCGCCATGTCATTATTGATACCAATCAGCTTGAAGACCCATCCTTTGTAGACAACGATCCCCAGCGCTGCTATTACTGCAAGCGGGCGCTTTGCCAACGATTGAAAAACATCGCTAATGAAGAGGGGTTAGCTTTCGTTCTTGACGGCACTAACTACGATGACCAGGACGATTTTCGCCCCGGGAGAAAGGCTGCTGTGGAATTGGGTGTCCGGAGCCCCTTGCTTGAGGTTGGCCTCACCAAGGAAGAGATTCGCGCCCTATCTCGAAGCATGGGCCTCCCCAACTGGGAGAAACCGTCCTCGCCCTGCCTCGCTACCCGCCTCCCCCACGGCACCCACGATTACCCTCGATCTGCTTACCCTCATCGATAAGTCTGAGCAGTCCCTGGCTAAACTGGGGCTCACGCAATTCCGTGTGCGCCACCACGGCCCTATAGCCCGCATAGAGGCAAGCCCCAATGACATGGCGCTCTTTGCCGATGAAAAAACAAGGCTTCGGGTGATAGCAGAGCTTAATGACCTGGGTTATACATATGTCACCCTGGACCTCGCCGGCTATCGCCCCGGGGGCAAAAAGGGCTCACATCTGGATAGTGCCTCTCTGACCTTATGAGACACCTAATTAAAATAGAATGCCGGAAACGAGGTGCAGGATACTTCCTGCCGGGGGTCTGGGGGTGTCCCCCAGCTTCTAAACTCCCCCAAGACTGGGGGATATAGGGGGTTGATCAAGACTATTTCAGCATTCTTTAAAAGTAAATACCCATCCCGAAAAGGGTAAAAAAGGAGAGAGTTTTGAAAGTCGGCTATCTCGACTGTTACTCCGGCCTCAGCGGAGACATGATATTGGGAGCACTCTTGGACTGCGGGCTCTCCCTGGACCTTTTAACTGCAGAGCTCGCCAGGCTCCCCATCGCCGGCTACAGAATATACGCCCAGCCGATGAAGCGGGGTATCATAACCGGAACCCGGGCAACGGTTCATTTGGAGGGAGAGAACCTCAGAACAGCGTTGTCTAAATGATATTCTCGATCTGATCCAAAAAAGCAGTCTTAACCAGCATGTAAAAGAAAGGAGCATGCTCATCTTCAAGCGCCTTGCTGAAGCGGAGGCAACGGTGCATTGCATCCCAGTAGCCGAGGTCCATTTTCACGAGGTTGGGGCTATCGATGCCATCGTCGACATAGTTGGTGCGGTAATTGGGCTTGACCATCTTGGGATCGAGGCCCTCTTTTCGTCCCCGTTACCTTCCGGGTCCGGCACCGTCGAAACCCGGCATGGCATTATCCCCATTCCCGCACCGGCAACGTTAGAGCTCATCGTCTCATCGGGTGCCCCGATCAGACCTACTCCTGACCGTGACATGGAGCTTGTTACCCCTACCGGGGCGGCCATCGTCACCACCCTGGCCTCATTTGAGCGCCCTACCATATCCCTCCAGCGAATTGGCTATGGCGTCGGGGCCTGCGAAACAACCGCCATCCCCAATGTGCTGCCCCTCTGGCTGGGGGAAACGATAGAGGAGGAGCATGGGGCTAACGAAGCGAGTGGTGAAGAACGAAAAATCCTGCTACTGGAGACCAACATCGACGACATGAGCCCCGAGCTTTATGGCTATATAATGGATCGCCTCTTTGAGCAGGGCGCCCTGGATGTTTGGTTCACCCCGATACAGATGAAGAAGAACCGTCCTGCGGTGATGCTCAGCGTCCTCGCCCCTCCTGCTGCCGAGGGGCAGGTTGTAGAGACACTCCTCCGTGAAACCTCCACCATCGGCTTGCGAGTACAGCCGGTACTACGCCACTACGCCTCGCGGGAGGAAGTCCAGATAGATTCGAGCCTGGGACGGGTGGCGGTAAAGGTGAAGCGCCTTCATGGAGAAATAGTCGGCATCTCCCCTGAGTACGAGGATTGCCGCCGTCTCGCCGAGGAGCATGGCTTCCCGCTCCAGGAGATATTTCATATCGTCACCACCGAGGCCAGCGCCAAGCTCATTGGAAAGTAATCTCATGCTTGACCCCGAGAAAGAGGGATCAGCAGTCAAACTTCCTCCCCCAAAGGAACTGGGATTAATGTCTCTTGAGAAGACTATCGCCAAAAGAAGATCGGTAAGAGAATACAGGGAGAACCTTTATCCCTTTCCCAGCCCTCCCAGGTTTTATGGGATAAGGTAAAGCCCACGTATATAATACCCCTGGGCAAATCGATGTTAATTTATCGCCCTATCATACACGGCAGCATGTAGAGAGAGACCGCTAAAAAAGAGGTGCAGGATACTTCCTGACGGGGGTCTGGGGGTGTCCCCCAGCTTTAAAAATCCCCCAAGATTGGGGGATATAGGGGGTTGATTGAGAATATTTCAGCGGTCTCAGAGGAAACAGAAAGTATTTTCCCGATACTACGTTTACAAAGGCGTGGAGCCTTTTCTCAGTAGCCAGTACTCCAGGCTATCGGCAAGCGCCAGCCAGCTGGCTTCGATAATATTGGTAGAGCTGCCAACCGTCCGCCACTCCTGCTCCCCATCGCTCGACTCGATGAGCACCCTGACCCTGGCCCCTGTACTCTCAGCCCCTTCTATGACACGCACTTTATAGTCCACCAGGCGCACTGCCTTAATTTCAGGATAGAAAAACTGAAGCGCTTTTCGCATTGCAGCATCAAGAGCATTAACCGGACCGTTTCCCTCGGCTGCGGTATGGATCACCTCACCACGCACCTTAACCTTCACCGTGGCCTCGGATAACATCTCCTCCCTATCCTCTATCGTGGAAGGGCGGCGCCTTTTCTCCACCACCACCATGAAATCAACCAGCTCGAATGGTGATTGGTAATCTGGCTGATCGCGACGGACGAGCAGCTCGAAGGAGGCTTCGGCATCCTCATACTGGAAGCCGCGGCTCTCCATGTCTTTGACACGTTCCAGGATGGCGCGCGCCTCTTCACCATCAGGGATAAACTCCAACCCCTGTTCCCGAGCTTTATAAATAATGCCCCTCTTTCCTGAAAGCTCGGATACCAGTGTTCGAAATTCGTTGCCTACCAAATCCGGATCGACATGCTGATAGCTCTTGCCCCACTTCATCATGGCATCAACGTGGAGGCCGCCCTTATGGGCAAAAGCGCTGGCCCCTACATAGGGAAGGTGGGAATCGAGGGTCAGGTTGGCAACCTCACTGACGTAGTGCGCGACCTCGCTCAGCCTGGCAAGCTGTTCGTCACTGATGCAATCGATGCCCATCTTGAGCTTGAGGGCAGGGATGATAGAGCAAAGATTGGCGTTGCCGCAACGCTCTCCATAGCCGTTTATTGTTCCCTGAACCTGGATAGCACCGGCCTCTATGGCAGCCAGTGTGTTGGCCACAGCAAGCTCGGCATCGTTATGGGCGTGGATGCCCAGCGGGGTTTCGGTAGCCTTTCGAGCAGCATCGCAGGTAATAGTTATGTCTCCGGGCATCGTCCCACCGTTGGTATCGCAGAGGACAAGGCATTCGGCACCTGCTTCAGAGGCAACTTTTAAAGCCTCAAGAGCATAGGAAGCATTCGCCTTATAGCCATCGAAGAAGTGTTCCGCATCGAAGAAGACCCTTTTCCCCTTAGATTTGAGATAGCCAATAGAGTCGGCTATCATGCGCAGGTTCTCGTCCAGGGTGGTATCCAGCACCTGGGTAACCTGGAGATCCCAGCTCTTGCCAACAATCGTTACTACCTGTGTGTTTGCCCCGAGCAGTGCACTAAGGTTGGGGTCCTCCTCCGCTTTTACTTTGGGACGCCTTGTGCTGCCAAAGGCGACCAAGATGGCAAAGGATAGGTCGAGGCTCTGAGCCTTGGTAAAAAACTCCTCATCCTTGGGGTTCGAGCCCGGCCAGCCACCCTCGATGAAGTGGATGCCAAGCTCATCGAGCTTCTTGGCGATGCGGAGCTTGTCCTCCACAGTGAAGGATATGCCCTCCCGCTGAGCCCCATCGCGAAGTGTAGTGTCATAAAGCTGGACCTGTGTCAACACTACCTCCCTAACTCACCCTCTTCGCTATTATATCCCCCATCTCTCGTGTCCCCACCTTCTTCTTGCCTTCCTCCATGATATCATAGGTGCGATAGCCCTGTTCCAGGGCATAGCTCACCGCTTCTTCAACCGTATCCGCACCCTCAACCAACCCCAATGAGTAGCGGAGCATCATGGCAACGCTCATGATCTGAGCGATGGGATTGGCAATGTTCTGTCCTGCCCTTCGCGGGGCGCTGCCGTGAATCGGCTCATACATGCCAAAGATCCTCTCTCCCGTCTTTGGTACACCGGCGAGGCTCGCGGAGGGAAGCATCCCCATTGAGCCGGCGAGCATTGACGCCTCATCCGTAATGATATCGCCGAACATGTTGCCCGGTGACGATGACATCGAAATCGGCGGGGCGCTGGATTAGCCTCATGGCGCACGCATCGATCAGCATATGCTGAAGCTCCACATCGGGATAATTCGCTGATAGCTCGACGACGATCTGTCGCCACAGGCGGGACGATTCCAGGACATTAGCCTTATCCACCGATACCAGCTTTTTACGCCGGGTGCGGGCCTGCTCAAATCCGACCCTGACGATTCGCTCGATCTCCATCTCCGAGTACAGCATACTATCTACCGCTTTCCGCCCTGTAGCAGTCTGCCACCGTTTCTTTGGCCTGCCGAAGTAAATCCCCCCGGTGAGCTCTCGCACCACCATGAGGTCAACACCTCGTATAGTTTCCGGCTTCAGGGTAGTTGAATCGAGGAGAGAGGGGAGGACTTTTACCGGGCGCAGGTTGGCAAAGAGCTTTAATCCTTTGCGTAGACCAAGAAGCCCATCTTCCGGCCGGACCTTTGCCGCCGGATCATCCCACTTGGGACCGCCGACTGCCCCGAGGAGAACAGCATCGCATCTCTTACACATCGCCAGCGTTTCCCCGGGTCAGTGCAACCCCGGACTTGTCAATCGCTATACCGCCAATGTCTCCTTCATGAAAGGAAAACTCGTGCCCCAGTCTTTTACCCACCGCCTCAAGAACCTTGACCCCCTCGGCTGCGACCTCAGGACCGATGCCATCGCCGGGAAGTAATGCAATGTTGAATCTCACTTAGACACCCCTCGTTTCTATCTTCTTCCTGGTATATTCGATGAGACCACCCGTTGAAATCAGCTGGAGCATGAAATCGGGGTAGGTCTCCGCCTTAAACACTTTATTCTTGGTGATATCATTAATCTCGCCTTTTTCCAGCTCCACCTCAAGCTCATCGCCCTGCTCGATCTCATCCGCCTGAGCACACTCAAGAAGGGGCAAGCCGATGTTAATGGCATTGCGGAAGAAGATGCGGGCGAAGCTCCGGGCAATAACGCAGGATACGCCCGCCGCCTTGATGGCGATGGGAGCGTGCTCCCGTGATGAGCCGCAGCCAAAGTTGGTAGTAGCCACGATGATGTCGCCCGGTTTCACCCGTTTCAGGAAATCGCCGTCAATGCCCTCCATACAATGCCTGGAGAGCTCACCCGGCTCGGATACATTGAGGTAGCGAGCGGGAATGATAGCATCCGTATCCACATTAGCCCCGTATTTATGAGCTCCTCCTTTTAGTATCAATACATATCTCCTTTGTTAAGTATATGCTATTCCACTCAACGTATTAAGGTTTATTTACGAAAGACTGAAGGCATTTTGTCAAGCGAAGGAAAACGCAAACATACTGTTAACTACCGCTCTGCAAATGATATCATTCCTTCTCAACAACCTTCTGAAACGGCTTTATAATTTCCGCTTTCATCCTCTTATTGTAGATCTCTTTTCTCATCTTTGGTATTTTGGTCAACAGGATCAGCATCATATTTGTAATTCGTGCTTTGCGGTCTTTTTGCGGAAAATCATATATCCCATGTTTTCCGTAAAATTTGTGATCCGCCTGGAAAGGGAATCGTAGTCTTCCCCAAATATCATCCCTGAATATTTTCCTCCCGCCCACACCGAGAAAGGTTTCCGGCTTGATATAGTTTTCATCAGCAAATTTGACAACGCGCTCAGCAAGGTTTTGCAACAATGCATCTATCTGCGCCGAATCATCATACTCATCGGTTATAAAATCGACAAGACTGGCCTGCTCTATCTGAACCCAGGCTTCCAGGATTTGCCTGAGGTTGGGTATCTGGCTCAAAGGACCGGAAATGATAATCCCTACCTGCTTCCCGGTCCATGTTGGGGTGTGACCATTGAAAAAGCTCCTGTCAAAGAACATCTTCCATCTTGAAGATAAATACCGGTCTTTAATGGTACCTGCGAGAACAAGCACGTCGGCAGTCTTTACCTTAGTATTGTAAAACTCCATGTAACCATCCTTGTCCCCGTACGAACAAGTATTATCATACCCGCATTGAATGCAGCCCAGGCACCCTCCCTTAATATCCACATCATGGAGATTAATCACCTCAACCTCATTGGAAAAAGATTTAGTGAATCTCTCAATCATCCTGCCCAAATTCGTCTGACCATCCTCTGAATCTGTTACAATCACCACTTTCTTGCTACCGATATCTACCTTGCTCCCCACATCTCCGGGAGTATAGTTAAGCTCCTCATAAGTCACCGGCTTGAAGTTCTTCACTGTGGGAACATTGTTTTCAATTGCTGTAAAAAAGTGCTCAGCGAACAGAATCAGATTGTCTCTTCCCTCCTCTTTCAATAGATCACTCATATCAGCAGAAAACGACCCTGCGTATTTCATGTCCAGGTCGTCGCAAATGGCATTCATGTAATTTTGTGCCGAATGATCGTAAAAATGAATTGAAGTAGACAACACAGCTGTATATTTGTTTTTAAGAGCGTTTTCCGCTCCCCTCTCCCAAATAAGCTCAATGAACCTCTTGTACTGAGAAGGCACAAGCTGAAAATAAAGGGGGAAGGCCCACAAAACGCCATCCGATGACCCTACTTCATCGATAATTCCTTGAAAGGCTTTCTCATCCTTCTCAATCTTCCTGATCTCTTGAGAAATGTTAATAATCTTCAGCTCATGCTGCGGAAACTTTTTCTGGATGAAAAGGACATACTGTACGGTAACACTGATGCTTCCCTTGGGACTTCCGTTCAAAACGATGATTTTCATTGCGTTGACCTCCATTCGACATTATTGATTCGAATGTTACTCGATCATAGAATAGCTTATGGCATCCGTATAAACGAATTCGAGGTTTATTTGATTTACTTTAATCCCTAGCCCTATTACCTCCGTCGCCCCCACCGCTATAGCCACTCCGTAAAAAAGTCTCGTTACTTCGAGATCTGTTGCCTTGCTACCTCCAACACCATGTCCGGGTTTTTGGTGGAAAACACGAACTCCCTGAACCTACCCTTCTTAAGCTCCAGCACGACCGTGGGGCTGCCGATGACATTGTACACCAGCCTCCACTTGCCTTTAACCTTCGCCATGCGAATACCCCAACCCCCATAACTACCAAAGGCTGAAGCATCGTCTAAGTAGCATCCATGGATATCGTCCCAAGATATAACACGCTTAAAAATCCCGAAGCCAACAGTGATCGATTGAGTGCTGACTTTGATAGCTAGCTTATTGAAGCTCCTCATAAGAGCGGTAAATCCAGCAAACAACAAAAACATAATAATATAAAGCCAGTCCGGGCCTGGCTTGGTGCCAACCGGCCCCACCAAAACCTGATAGACAAAGACGACAAGGAATACTATTGTTAAAGCTATAAACAGTCCCAGCACCAGTTTCATAAGGGGGAATGGTACTATCTCTTCATAGATCTCAGGCACTTGCACCCTTATCGCTTCCTTCTCACAGCTCTACTTCTCTACTTCATCCGGCCCGCCGATACGCCCCAGTATGGCACTGGCGGCAGCTACTGCCGGGTTGGAGAGGTAGACCTCCGAATCGGGGCTCCCCATACGGCCTAAGAAGTTGCGGTTGGTGGTCGAGATACACTTCTCTCCAGCAGCCAGCACTCCCATATATCCGCCGAGGCACGGGCCGCAGGTGGGCGTGCTTACCGCTGCACCTGCCCGGATGAAGGTTTCGATGAGACCACGGCGCATCGCCTCAAGATATACCTCCTGAGTTCCAGGGGATTACGATCAGGCGTACTTCAGGGTGAACTTTCCTCCATTTCAGCACCTCGGCTGCTATTTGCAGGTCCTCGATGCGGCCATTGGTGCAACTGCCGATAACCGCCTGGTTTATCCGTACCTCTCCCACCTCGCTCAGCGGCTTCGTGTTCGAAGGTAAATGGGGAAAGGCAACCTGTGGCTCTATGTGGGACACATCATATTCGATTACCTTTTCATAATGGGCATCCTTATCGGGCTCGTAGAGCTTATAGGAACGCGATGCGCGGTCATTTATATATGCCCGCGTCTTATTATCAACCCTGAAGATTCCCACCTTGGCACCTGCCTCTATAGCCATATTGGCCACGGTGAACCGGCTATCCATAGAAAGCGAATCAATGGCTTCACCGCAAAACTCCATTGCGGCGTAACGAGCCCCGTCTACGCCGATGTCTCCAATCGTATAAAGGACGAGGTCCTTGCCGCTGACCCACTGTCTCGCCCTGCCATGATAAACGAGCTTTATCGTAGGCGGGACTTTCATCCATACCTCACCCGTAGCCATGGCACAGGCGATGTCTGTGGAGCCCATCCCCGTGGCGAAGGCCCCCAGCGCACCATACGTACAGGTATGAGAATCTGCCCCCACTATCACATCTCCGGGCAGCACAAGGCCCTTCTCCGGCAAGAGCACATGCTCAATGCCACCACTGCCCACCTCGAAATAGACCACACCCTGCTCCCTGGCGAACTCACGCATAAGCTTCGCCTGCTCCGCTGACGGGATATCCTTATTGGGGACAAAGTGATCCGCCACCAGCACTACCCTTTCGGGGTCGAAAGACCTTAGTGACGCCAATGCGTTTAAATTCTGTTATGGCGATAGGGGCGGTGATGTCATTCGCCATAACCAGATCAACCCTGACACTTAAAAACTCGCCAGGGCTGACTTTATCCTTTCCGCTATGAGCTGCGAGTATCTTCTCAGCTATAGTTGCTCCTGTCATTCTCCTCCAACCCTCTTAGGAAGCATCAGTATGATAACAATAATCACGGTTGCAACCGTAGCCGGGATATATAGCCCCGCCCCGGCAGCAAGACCTATGGCAGCAACTGCCCAGATAGAAGCTGCAGTCGTAAGCCCGGCTAACAATCCACCTCTTGTACTTATGATTGCGCCAGCACCAAGGAATCCGATGCCGGCGACTACGCCGGCAGCTACACGAGCAGCGTCGGCGCCTTCTCCAAAGCCGTATATAGAGGCTATGGTGAACAGGGCTGCACCGACACAGACCAGCAAATGGGTGCGAAGTCCAGCTGCCTTCCTGGCATGTTCACGCTCCAATCCTATAAGAGCTCCAAGCCCCACCGCCAGCAACAGACGCAGAACCATCTCCAAGTCCGACGACATGAATCACCTCCAACCCGTATGACTTAGACCATAGATTTGTGGATTTTTCTCAGGTTTTTCAGATGCTCATCCTTGTGGCCCGGCTCAAGGAAAGCGAGCTTTTCACAAGTCTCGAAGTCACTACATTGAGCGCAGCTATGGTAGTCACGCCCCAGGCAGCACTTTCGTATCTTACAAAAGGGGTTGCCGCCCCCATCGATGCACCCCTTACATCTGAGTCCGGCAAGGGCATCCAGGTCTTTTTTAAAAACATCGTAGTCACCAAGAAAAGGCATGGAAGGCCACACCCGCTTTATATTCTCCGCCCGCATCGTACGCCGCAGTTGTTTGGCCGCCTCGCTCACCGTCTTGGTATATCCAAAGCATTTGCTGCAGTCGATGCCACAGTACGCCATTAGAGCATCGGGTTTTGTTTCTGGCATGTTTCTGCTCCTCGTCTACCACTGGGAGAATACTAGGTAGTAAGCAGCACAACAACGACTACTGCGAGGGCGGCGAGGCTGCAGGACAGGCTTACCAGGACCAATGCTAGGAGTATTTTAATACTTCGGTCCAGGTCTTCAATGCGGCGCTCCATCTCTTCTTCAGGCATGGTATACCTCCCTACTCTTTGCCCTCCGCCGCCAGAAGCCGATTCAATGCGTTCATGTAGGCTTTAGCTGAGGCAACAATAATATCGGTGTCAGCACCACGACCGGTGTAAACCCTCCCCTCGCTCTCAATCCTGATAGTGACCTCGCCAATAGCATCTATGCCCTCGGTGATCGACGTGACGCTGAACTCAGTGAGGGTATTGGGCACACGAACCAGGCGATTGATCGCCTGGTAGACGGCATCCACCGGTCCTGTGCCCAGTGCAGCATCTGCCAGCACCCTGCCATCCGGGGCAATGAGCTTCACCGAGGCTGTTGGAACGCTCTTGTCTCCACAGGAGACCTGCACTTGCTCCAGATGATAGGCTTCCGAGGCCGTTCGCAACCCCTCCGCCACCAGGGACTCAAGGTCGCGGTTGGTAACCTCTTTCTTCCTATCGGCAAGCTCTTTGAAAGCAGAGAAGGCACGATCGAGATCTTCGCCACTGAGGCTATAGCCCAGCTCCTCCAGTCTGGTTTTTAGGGCGTGGCGCCCGCTATGCTTGCCCATCACCAGGGTACTTGAAGGCAACCCGATCGTGCGGGCATCCATAATCTCGTAAGTAGTACGTTCCTTAATGACGCCATCCTGATGAATCCCCGACTCATGGCGGAAAGCATTGGCCCCCACGATAGCTTTGTTGGGGGGTATAGAGAAACCGGTAAGCTCGCTCACCAGACGACTGATCCTGTAAATCCGGGTGGTATCAATGTTCGTTGTCAGGTCAAAGAAATCCTTGCGGGTGCTTAGCGCCATCACGATCTCTTCCATCGACGCATTACCCGCTCTCTCGCCAATACCGTTGACGGTGCACTCCACCTGACGGGCACCATAAGCAAGCGCGGTCAGGCTGTTTGCCACCGCCAGACCGAGGTCATCATGGCAGTGAACGCTAATTATCGCCTTGTGAATATTGGGTACGTGCTCAAAGATACCGCTGATCAGCCTGCTGAACTCCTCAGGAGTAGTGTAGCCCACGGTATCGGGAATATTGACCGTGGTGGCTCCCGCCTCGATCACCGCCTCGGTAATTTGATAGATGAACTCGGGACTGGTGCGCGTGGCATCCATCGGCGAGAACTCCACATCCTCCACATGCCCCTTCGCACGAGCGACCATCTCGCAAGCCAAAGCTAGCATCTCAGCCTTTCCCTTCCTCAATTGATAGGTAAGATGGATGTCTGAGCTGGAAAGGAACACATGAATGCGGGGTTGCTTCGCCTTTTCTATCGCCTCCCAGGCGCGGTCAATAGCATCGGCATCGGCATGTGCCAGGGCACAGATTGCCGACCCTTTCACCTCCTCTGCTACAAGGCGCACCGCCTCGAAGTCTCCCTGCGAGGCAATAGGGAAACCGGCCTCGATGACATCGACGCCGAGTTTTTCCAGTTGCCGGGCGATCTCAAGCTTCTCCTCGATATTAAGGGTAGCTCCCGGTGCCTGCTCCCCATCACGAAGCGTGGTATCGAAAATGATCACCCGATCCCCTTCTGCTCCCCTTTTACCCATCGAGATTTACCCTTTAAGCCAGGGCATCATCGCCCTGAGTTTTTTACCTACCTCTTCGATTTCGTGCTCCGCCTCATGGCGGCGGGAGGCGTTAAAGCTGGGTCGTCCCGCCTGATTCTCCAATATCCATTCGCGGGCGAAGGTGCCATCCTGAATCTCGCCGAGGATCTGCTCCATTTCCTCCCGTGCGCAATCATCGATGACCCTTGGCCCCCTGGTGTAATCGCCGTATTCCGCAGTATCGCTTACTGAATATCGCATATAGGAAAAGCCACCCTGGTATATTAGGTCTATGATAAGCTTCAGCTCGTGGCACACCTCAAAATATGCGATCTCCGGTTGATAGCCAGCATCTACCAGTGTCTCGAATCCCATCTTAATTAGAGATGTAACACCACCACACAGCACTGTCTGCTCACCAAAGAGGTCGGTCTCAGTCTCCTCGGCGAAAGTGGTCTCCAGCACTCCCGCCCTCGTGCATCCGATGCCCTTTGCATACGCCAGCGCCATCTCCTTTGCTTTACCCGAAGCATCCTGATGGACAGCAACCAGCGCCGGCGGACATGATCCCTCGGTATACAGGCGACGCAGCATGTGGCCCGGGCTCTTAGGGGCGATCATGGTCACATCTACTTTCGGGGGTGGGATAATCTGGTTATAGTGGATGTTAAAGCCATGAGCGAACATCAGCATATCACCCTTTTTCAGGTTCTTCTCGATAGAACTGTTGTAAACCTCTTTCTGCAATTGATCGGGGACAAGCATCATGATAATGTCCGCGGCCTTGGCCACCTCATCAGCACTGGCCACCTTGAGACCTACCTTGACAGCGGCTTTCCACGGCTCGCTATTCTTTAGCTCGCCCACCATCACCCGGCATCCGCTATCCGTGAGGTTCTGAGCATGGGCATGACCCTGGCTACCGAAGCCGATGATACCTATGGTCTTATTCTTGATCAGGTCCAGCTTTCGCGTCCTTGTCATAGTATATTTTCGCCATAATTCCTCCTTACAGATTTGATAAATCGCTAATTTTCTTCTTTCTGGAACTGGCTATCTTGCTCGATAGCTTCCCCTCCCCCACTGATATTGGGCCAGCAATCCCCCGCGTCATGGCAATTCTCCCGGTGCGGGCGACCTCGCTAATACCGAAACCTTTGAGCAAACGAAGCAGTGATTCCAGCTTGTCCTCGTCGCCGCTGACCTCCACTACCACTGAATCTGCAGCCACATCCACAATGTTAGCCCTAAAGATGTCCACAATCTGTATTATCTCGCTCCTTGTAGCCGGGGTGGCCTTAATTCTAACCAGCGCCAATTCCCGTGCCACCAGACTATCTTCAGTGATATCTGTAACCTTGACCACATCGATGAGCTTATCGAGCTGTTTTCTGACCTGCTCCACTGAGACTGTAGTGCCATCGACCACAATCGTCATCCGGGAAAGTCCTGCCACTTCAGTATGCCCCACAGCAATGCTCTCAATATTGAAGCCACGCCTGCGAAAAAGGCTGGCAACCCGGTTCAGCACTCCTGGCCTGTTTTCTACCATGGCTATTAAGGTATGTTTGGCCATTACTTTACTCTAACCTCCTCCCTGGGACACTCCAGGATCTCGCAAAGAGATGCACCCGGCGGCACCATCGGGTAAACGTTTTCCTCAGGTTCAACCTGAAAGTCGATGAGGAAAGGCCCCTGGTATGCCATGGCCTTCTCAATAGCACTGGTTACCATTAACTTGTCCGTCACCCTCATGGCAGCAATGCCATATGCCTCGGCAACCTTGACGAAATCTGGACCACTGAGGGGTGTGGCTATATAACGACGCTCATAAAAAAACTCCTGCCACTGCCTCACCATCCCTAGGAAACCATTATTAAGAATCGCTATCTTGACAGCGAGGTTCTCCTGAGCGATTGTGCCCTAACTCTTGAATAGTCATCTGGAAACCACCATCGCCGGCGATGCACCAGACGGTATCATCAGGGCATCCCACCTTGGCCCCCAGGGCAGCAGGGGAGCTCAAACCCCATCGGCCCCAGGCCACCGGCCGAGACGAAGGTATTGGGCTTGTTATATTGGAAATATTGAGCGGACCACATCTGGTGCTGTCCTACACCGGTGACAATAATAGCATCCCCCTTGGTAATCTCGGAGATCTGTTGCACTATATACTGAGGGAGAAGACTGTCCGTATCCCTGATCGTCGTTGAGGGGTGTTCTCTTTCCCACTCCTGTATCTGAGAAACCCACTCAACGTGGTTCTTGGAATCGACCACCTTATTTAGCTCCTTGAGCACATTCTTCACATCTCCGACAATGGGTACATCTACCTTCACATTTTTCCCGATCTCAGCGGGATCGATATCGATATGTATGACACGGGCATGAGGAGCAAAGCTCGATACCTTAGCCGTAGCCCGGTCATCAAACCGCATCCCGATCGCGATAACGAGATCCGCAGCATCCAATGCCAGGTTGACATGGGCCAGGCCATGCATCCCTAGCATACCAAGGCTTAACAGATGTGATCGCGGGAAGCAGCCGAGCCCTAAGAGGGTATTTACCACCGGTATCTGAGCCTTTTCTGCCAGCTCTCTGAGCTCTGTGGAGGCCCCTGAGATAAGCACTCCCCTCCCTGCTATGATCAGCGGCCGATTTGCCTCGCTAATTACCTTTGCTGCCTTCTTTATCTGTGACGGGTGGCCACGAAGCGTGGGCTTGTAACCCCGCAGGCTAACCTTATCACGATAGCGAAACTCAGCCTCCTCGGTGAATACATCCTTCGGTATATCTATAAGAATAGGCCCTGGCCGCCCTGTGCTAGCGAGATGAAAGGCCTCCTGCACCACGGTAGACATATCACCGGCCGCCATCACCATATAGTTATGTTTGGTGATGGGTAAGGTAATTCCAGTGATATCGATTTCCTGGAAAGCATCCTTTCCGATAAAGGGCCTGGCTACCTGCCCGGTGATGGCCACCATAGGCGCTGAATCCAGATAGGCGTTGGCAATCCCCGTAACTAAATTGGTGGCGCCTGGGCCCGATGTGGCTAAACATACCCCTACCTTACCCGACACCCGGGCATAGCTGTCAGCTGCGTGTGCTGCGCCCTGTTCATGGCGAACCAGGATATGGCGGAGCTGTGGATATTTAGGTAGAGCGTCGTAAAAGGGCAATAGCGCCCCCCCGGGAAAGCCAAATATAACCTCTACTCCCTCCTTCACAAGGCTTTCACAAAGAATCTGTGCTCCGTTTAGTTTCATACTTCCCCCTATTTCTCGAAAACCGCTCCTCTACCTGCTGAGGTAACCCGCTCGGCATAGCGAAAAAGATAGCCTGTCTTTATATTGGATTCAAATTCTGGAAGCTGGGAAAGCCGCCCTTTTATTTCTTCGTCGCTTAAGTCAACATCGATCCTGCGCTCAGGAATGTCAATAACAATCGTATCGCCTTCTTTTACGGCAGCTATCGGCCCTCCCGAGGCTGCCTCAGGGGAGACATGACCTATTGCAGCTCCTTTTGTCGCCCCGGAAAAGCGACCGTCTGTAATCAGCGCCACCTTATCACCGAGACCCATTCCGCTTAGAAGTGACGTTGGCCCAAGCATCTCCCTCATTCCCGGCCCACCCTTAGGCCCCTCGTATCGGATTACTACCACCTCGCCCGGATTGATGGACCCACTAAGGATAGCCTCGGTGGCTTCCTCCTCGGAGTTAAAAACCCTCGCCACCCCTTTGTGGCGAAGCATACCTGAAGATACGGCGGCACTCTTCACCACTGCTCCCTCAGGCGCCAGGTTGCCGAAAAGCATAGTGAGCCCCCCCGTTGGAGAGTGAGGCTGGGAAAATGGACGGATTACATCCTTATCGCGTACTTCTGCCCCTGCCAGCTCCTCGGCCAGCGGCTTGCCTGACACCCTCTTCACTCCCATATTTAGCAGTCCGCTTATCTCCTTCATTACCGCCGGTATGCCACCGGCGAGGTCCAGATCTTCAATGCGATAGTCTCCCGCCGGGCTCAATTTGGTTAAATTGGGTGTCTTTGCGCTTATCTCGTTTATGGCGGAGAGCGGGAAATCGATCCCCGCTTCGTATGCAATAGCTATGAGGTGCAGCACCGAATTTGTGCTCCCCCCCAATGCCATGTCCACCATAAAGGTATTTTGCATCGCCTCCCTTGTAATAATATCCCGTGGGTAAATCCCCCTGGCGAGAAGCTCCATGACCTGCCTCCCCGTATCCCGCGCCAGGCCGATACGCCGTGCATCGACCGCGGGTATGGTGCCGTTACCTGGCAATGCCATTCCTAGCGCCTCTGTAAGGCAGTTCATGGTGTTGGCGGTGAACATCCCGGCACAACTCCCACAGCCGGGACAGGCAATCCGCTCCAGTTCATCCAGCTCTATCTCGCTCATCTCTCCGGTACTTACTTTTCCCACCGCCATAAAAACTGTGTTCAGATCAACCTTTTTACCGGCCAGTCGCCCGGCGAGCATTGGCCCCCCACTGATAAATATTGCCGGAATATTGAGTCTCGCTGCCGCCATGAGCATCCCGGGGGTAATCTTGTCGCAGTTAGTGACAAAAACCAGCGCATCGAAGGCGTGGGCCTGAGCCACAATCTCCACCGAGTCAGCGATAAGCTCGCGGCTGGGTAGGCTATATTTCATGCCCCAGGTGCCCCATCGCGATCCCGTCACATACGCCGATGGTGTTCACCTCAAAAGGGGTGCCGCCGGCGCTTCTCACCCCACCCTTCACCGCCTCAGAAATCGACCTGAGATGGACATGCCCCGGTATCACCTCGCTGAAGCTGTTTACGATTCCAATAAAGGGCTGCCCTATCTCACGATCGGTAAGCCCCACTGCACGCAGCAGGGAACGATGGGGGGCGCGTGCCGCACCCCCCTTAACTATATCGCTTCTCAATTTATGATTCATTCGGACAAAGTATCATAGCGATTGTTTGCTTGTCAAGAAGCTTTTCGCCACGCCAATTAGCTGGTCGATGCCCGCCACCCTCTCCCTTTCCATGAAGCGCTCTATACCATCCATGATATCAATAGGGGCACCGGGATTGGTCATTACCACCGTACCGACCTGCACCGCGCTCGCCCCGGCCATAATGAACTCAAGTGCATCGGAATCGGAGGCAATGCCACCACAGCCGATGACTGGTATCGCAACCGCTTGAGCAACCTGATATACCATATATAAAGCAATAGGCTTAATGGCAGGCCCCGAAAGCCCGCCGGTAACTCCGCCAAGAAATGGTCTTCTCTCTGTTATATCGATAGCCATCCCGCGGAGTGTATTGATCAGCGATATGGCATCGGCCCCCGCTTCCTCAACAGCGCAGGCAAGCGCGACTATATCGGTAACATTGGGGGTCAATTTGACGATGATAGGCAGGGTGGTCTGCGATTTCACTGCCCTGAGTCACCGCTGAGGCCATATCAGGGGCTTTTACCAAACTCTATACCCCCTCCGGCTACATTGGGACAGCTTATATTAATCTCGACGCCACTTATACCAGTAACCCCATCCAACCTGTGGGCCAACTCAGAGTAATCATCAACGCTTTCACCGGCAATGTTCACAATCACCGGGACACCCCATTTAGCCCAAATAGGTGCCTTCTCAGCAATCAGGGCATCTATACCTATGTTTTGAAGCCCTACCGAATTGAGCAGTCCCGATGCGGTCTCAACGAGGCGCGGTTGAGGATTCCCGTTGCGCGGACTAAGGGTTGTTCCCTTTGCGACTATAGCTCCCAGCCGATCTCGATATCCACCAATTCGGCATATTCCGTCCCATAACCAATAACCCCCGATGCCACCATAACCGGATTTTTCAGCTCGAGTCCTCTTCCATTTCGCGGGGCGAGTTGGACAGAAAGGTTCACTTCTACATTCTCCACTACTGTGTTACCTATGATACTCCTTCGTTACCCTCGCTTCAACCCATTGAGACTGCTGAAAAAGAGGTGCAGGAGACTTCCTGCCGGGGGTCTGGGGGTGTCCCCCAGATTAAAAAAATCCCCCAAGATTGGGGGATTAGGGGGCTGATTGAGACTTTTTCAGCATTCTCCCATCGATTGACGCTGCTTTGAAGATGATTGAACTAACCGAGATATAGCTGATATATGGAATGATATGCGTAGGGGAATTTGGGATAGATCAGAGAAAGTTAAACCTATAGAGACCACTGAAAAAGAGGCGCCCCGATATAATCGGGGCCATGGTTCTGAGGGTGAGCCGAAGTGTCCCCCGATCTATCGGGGTCCCCCAGCTTTAGTAGTCCCCCGAGGTTTAAGGGATTTGGGGGTTGACCACGATTATTTCAGCATTCTTCCATGATACGCATAACCTGGCATGATTGCTGCTCACACTTGGTATGATGATCCTTTATTGGCGGTTATACAGGTCTGCCGTCGGCGGCTATGAGAGCTACCGTAACGGCTACCAAGAAGTTTAAAGGTGGTGGAGAGCTGGGAATCAGCTACAACGAAGAAACATGTCATCATGCAAAGGTCATAATGACACTATCACCAAGTCTTAATATGGCAGATGGAGTGTTAATGCTAACTCACCTAAGAAGTACCATATATGCCCAGCCCCAATAGACCGATAGCAAGAGCGATTGCCAGATAGATAATGCCTCCCACCAAAACGGTGCCAATTGCTCTCCCGGTCGTGAAGTCCAGAGCTTGCCTTACCGCAATCACCATAGCGATCAACATCCACACCCACACTACAAAATATATAAATCCCCCAATATAGGGAATGAAGACAAATATCATGAATATCCCTGGTGTTGCCGCGAAACCAATGGTGCGCAACAGTTCGCCGTAGTTTGATTGGGTCTCCGGCCCCTTGAATAATCTGGTGCCAATGAAGTAAGTAATGAGTGACCATAACAACCAGAACACGAGGGCGCTTATTAGCCCCACAAATAGGTTCAAGAAGAAACGGCCCGCACTTTCGTCCCATATCATGGCAAGGCCGGACCCTATTCCAGCACATATGCTGTAAATTAAGACCACGACGAGCGCTTGCCGCGTCGCAGTCTTATCTGCCTCCACCTCTTCATAGAGATTCACATCGAGCTTTGCTGCTCTTATCATCCTATCAAACAGTTTATTCATACGACCTCCTCTCCTTATTTGAAATGGTTTGCGCAAAATAGCACAGAAACAGTGCTATGTCAATTTCCATATCGGTGCCGTACTCATTGCCATATCCGGAATAAACTTCCCTCCAAGAGCTTAATCTATTCCTCTGGATAGTTGTATATAGCGATTACAAATCATATGTAGCATGCCACTAGTATGCCACAGTCGAATCACTGGGCAATAAGATAAACGTCAGTACCATCAGGCCAATGACGAGTAGCAAATAGATCGCTCCTGCCACAACGCATGAGCTAATGGCTCGCCCGGTGCTAAAATCCAGGGCCTGTCTAACCGCAATAACCGTGGCCGTGAACATCCACACCGCTGCAACTATTGTTATGATTCCACCAAGAGGAAATGGAATAAAGGCAAATATCATTAATACCCCTGGTGTTGCCGCGAAACCAATGGAGCGTAGCAGCTCGCCGTAGGTTGCTATGGACCGCCAGGGGGCCTTCGGTCCCCTGAATAACGTCGTACCGATAAAGTATATGAGTCGGGACCATAACAACCAGAACACGAGAGCACCAACCAGTACCGTGAACATCCTTACAAAGAAATACTCCGTGCCCAGTGTTAATAGATCGGCAAAGCCAAACCCGATCCCGGAACATATGCTGTAGAGCAAAACTATGAGGAGTGCTTGTCGCGTTGCAGTGGCATCAGCCTCCACCTCTGTGTAGATCTTTGCATCGAGCCTGGCTGCTCTGATCATCCTGTCCAGCAGTTGCCCCATACGGCTCCCTTCCCTAACTCGATTAGGTTAAAGCAAAATAACATATACGTCTACAGATGTCAATTTCCCTATCTACAGCTCAGGTACACCTACCACTATGGCATGTCCTTTGTAATGAGTCTCTTCTGCTCATTTGGGTAGCTCGATTAAGCTCGAAGACAAGATGCACAGCGTTAAGCTCATCCTTCTCCCGATATCGAGCCTCAATTTTATTTTGGGGCTTAATTATGGACTACGTTCAGCTTTTCCGCATATAGACATCCAATTCCAGAAGCTATACAGCCATTACATATTGGCATCAGTCCGCTTTTACATGTGCTACAATAGTGGACAGCATGCAAACAGTAGGGGAAAGTCGTCATTGAGCTCTAAAAATAGAGTGGTCGTAATAGGCGGAGGATTCGCAGGCGCACGAGTGGCTCAAGAGGTCGCAAAGCATAGCAACTTGGCTGATGTCACTCTCATCGACCGTAAGGCCCATTTTGAAGTTACCTATGCCACTCTTCGTGCTATGGTGGAACCGTTGACGATTGGACGACGGTTTGCTAGAAGGTACGCAGACTTCGTAAGAGGAGACTTCATCCAGGACACCGTGGTGGAAATAAACATGAAAGAGGTGGTGCTTGAAAGTAGCCGCACAGTCCCTTACGACTATGCCGTCATCGCATCCGGCTCCTATTATCGAACCCTTCCCATTTTGAAGCCGTCAACGCCAATGACTCTCGAAGACAGGGAAAGACAATTCGACGACGAATTAACAAAGATCACTGAAGCTCAATCAATCTTGATCATTGGAGGTGGAACAGTCGGAGTAGAACTGGCTGGAGAAATAGCCGATAAGTTCCCTGCTAAAAATATTCGCCTGGTTCATGGCGCCGAGCGTCTTGTAGACATGCTTAAACCTAAAGCTAGCCGCATGGCTGAAAAGGAGCTGAGAAAGCTTGGTGTAGAAATTATCTTCAATGAGATACTGGAGCAGGTGGACACTGATAAGAAATCCTTTATATCCAAGGCTACTGGTAATTCCTACACAGCTGATCTCGTATACGTATGTATAGGAGTCAGTATAGACACAGATTTCATGAAGTCCCATTATGCCCCAAGTCTCACTGAGAGAGGTGCAATTAAGGTAGATCAATACCTCCGTGTAAAGGGTACGGATAATCTATTTGCGATCGGAGACTGCAACGATTTTCCAGAGGGCAAGCTTGGATATTTGGCTGACAAACAGGGTGCTTTCACGGCGAAAAATGTGATCCGTCTACTCAGGGCAGGAAAACCTTCCAACGTCAGGCTGAAGCGGTACAAACCACATTCTATGCTGAGCCTGGTGACCATAGGAAGAAAAGCTGGCGTTATCCAACTGCCAATCGGCGTCTTCCAAAATAAGCTGGTAATGTCCTTTAAGCAGAAGGAGCTCTTCATCACACGAGCGCTAAAGCATGTGGGAACTGTTCCTAACGAAATCAGATAGGCTCCAACAGAAGCCCTCTCGAACTACAGCGATTCGATACCCACCGAGCGCATTGGCTATGTAGCTGGGATTCTCATATGAATCCCTCCTCTTTTTTCACCAGAACAGTGAGCCGAAAAAGGCCTCATTAAACCCTCGATAGATACAAAACACTGACTCACTGCCTTCTGATCACAGCGTCACGCCCACACTTGAAGGGCATCCTTGTGGAGCGCCCCCTAATCGAGTAAAATCCAAGCTACTCAAAGTATTTGTATGTTTATTGTATTTTAACCTTTATTTGCGATTGGCTGATCTCGCATCAAGATGCAAACAGTCACAGCATAACTACATAGTATCATGGTGTGTGCGCTTAGGGTTGTGTAAATGAAAGCAAGCAGAGTTATAGACGATACCGTGTATGCCTTGGGTATAGATTTCGGTACCCAATCTGTAAAGATAGTGGTTCTGGATGTGTATGACCCAAAGGTTATTTATACGGGCGCCTTTGAATATGACACCGTTCTTGTGCGTTATGGCACTCGGGGTGGTGTGCTCCCAACGAAGCGCCCCGAGATAAGACATACCTCTCCCTTCATGCTCATAGAAGCAGTTGATATGGTCTTCTGGAGATTACAGCAAGATGGCGTAGATGTTAGTCGTCTTAGAGTGATAAAGATCGATGCTATGCAGCACTGCACGGTTTACACCGATAAATCTTTCGTGGAACGAGTAATGGCTTTCGATCCTGGTAGGGCGTTGCTGCCCCAGATTGAGCCAAGCATTACGAGAGAGACCTGTCCCATATGGGAAGACCGGGCTCCAGTGAAAGAAGCTGCATATCTCATGAATGCATTAGAGGAGCACAGTTCGATAAACGTTCTCACCGGGAACATGGCGGAGTTACGTTTTCCTGCATCCCAGATCTTGATGTGGGCCAGGCAATCTCCGGATAAGTATTCTCGGACTGCACACATCTTTTTACTAAGTGCCTTCTTAACCTCGATCATAGCTGGAAAGATTGCCCCAGCGGACACCGGTGATGGTTGGGGTACCAATCTCAACACACTTGATATACATAACCCTGGGTGGAATGATATCGTATTGAAGGTAGCAGATGCCTATCTGTATAATCATGGGACAGCGTTCTCCCTGCACGATAAGCTTGGTGAAATGGCCCACTATGACACGGTGCTCGGGACCGTTAGCCACTATTTTGTCGAAAGGTATGGAGTCAACTCGGAGGCTATTGTGCTAGTGGGCACAGGAGATAATCCCGCCACACTACTCGGGTGCGGTGGGAATACGGTGATCTCTTTGGGAAGCAGTTATACCGTCAATGGGGTAATGCAGGAGATTATCCCCTCGTCAACCGGCGAATATAATATATTTGGCTATATACCGGGAAGGGCAATGGCTTTAACGGTGTTTACTAATGGTGCTAAAGTGCATGAATTTTTCTTAAAGAAATATATTGCGATGAAAGGCCATGAAAGTGCGGCAAGGAAAGACTGGGAGTCATATGTCTGTGCAGCCGGTGAGTCGATCATAAGCGATAACGAAAAGCTTATGCTACCCTATCTCTTGGACGAATCGGTGCCCCAGCGGTCAAGAGGAATCGTGCGGGATGGTTTTGATGATCGGGATGCGGAGGCGGATATTCGTGCCTTACATATCTCTCAAGCGCTCTCCTTAAGACTTCACTCGAACCATCTGAATTATGCGGGTGCGCTCTGTGTAGTAGGTGGAGGATCTAAGAACCGTTTTCTCAAGCAAATGATTGCCGACGTCTTTGATGCCAGTATATATACCATAAGGCATGCCGATTTTGCCGCAGCCTTTGGGTGTGCTATCAGCGGTGCCAGAACCCTTCTGGATGTCTCATATGAAGAATCCGCCAGTAGATTTATACAGGTCGATAGAGCATCACTGGTGGATCCTATCCCGGGGAAACCAAACCGCGATTCAAGCCCTGCTATGTAAATATGCGGCACTCGAAAAGAGTACCTGTATATGACCAAAATAGTCGCGGAAACCTTTGCTGAATGAACTGTGGGTAATAAAGATCGCATAGAGCATGGACAATGCTCGTAGAATGATGGAGCGCTTAAAGAAGACATGCCGGTCACGAAAGAACAAGTTGAGGAAAAGGCTAAACACCTGCTAGCCCAGATGAGCCTCGAAGAAAAAATCCACCAGATGTCTGGCGATACACCACTCTTCCGCGGTCTTATAGAACTGCTTTTAGCCTATAACAAACGTCCATTGCCAGCGGGTGAAAACTCACGGCTATCCATTCCAGGCATTCGATTTAGTGACGGTCCGCGGGGAGTAGTTATGGGCCACTCCACCTGTTTTCCTGTCTCCATGGCACGTGGCGCTTCGTGGGATACTGACCTTGAAGAGAGGGTCGGTGATGCTATAGGCATCGAGGCCAGATCCCAGGGGGCTAATTTCTTCGGCGGTGTGTGTATCAATGTACTTAGACATCCCGCCTGGGGTCGCGCACAGGAGACCTATGGTGAAGATCAATATCATCTAGGGGAAATGGGAGCGGCCCTTGTTCGGGGTGTACAACACCATATCATGGCCTGCATAAAGCATTTTGCCGCTAACAGCATAGAAAATTCCCGTCTTCGCGTTGATGTCCGTATGGGTGAGAGAACTCTACGGGAGATCTTTCTGCCTCATTTCAAGCGCTGTATTGACGAGGGTGCGGCCTCTGTCATGACCGCCTATAACATGGTCAACGGATACCACTGTGGCCATAATACGCACCTGCTGCGTGATATCCTGAAAAAGGATTGGGGATTTGAAGGCTTTGTGATATCTGATTTCGTCTTTGGTATTCGTAATGGGAAGGCTGCCAATGCTGGCGTTGATGTCGAGATGCCCGTCACTATTCATTTCGGAAAAAGGCTGATGAAATTGGTCCGAAAAGGCGAAGTATCGGAGAGTGTAATCGATGAGGCTGTGTTGCGTATATTAAGGCAGAAGATTAGATTCGCGCAAGTAGGTGAACCGATACGTTACGCAACAAGCGCTGTCCCTACTCCAGAACATAAGGCTCTTGCCCGGGAAGCTGCACAAAAATCCATGGTGTTGCTAAAAAACGAGCGTGTGGCAGACAGTCCTCACCCGATACTTCCTGTCAATATTGCCCATGTTAAAAGCATAGCAGTTATCGGTAAACTCGCCAATGCGCGGAACATCGGGGATAGAGGTAGCAGCATGGTCCGGCCGCCCTATGTTGTCACAATGCTTGAGGGAATCCGCACAGCTGTGCCACCCGATTGCGAGATCATATATAGCAATGGGAAAAACATAGCAAAGGCGGTTAATATTGCGCGCAGGGCAGATACAGCGATCATCATTGCCGGATACACTCACAAGGATGAAGGTGAGTATATGTTCGTTAAGGGAGGCGACAGAGATACCCTGACAATCAAGCCGCACGATGAGGAGTTGATCCTGCGTGTTGCTGCTGAGATTCCGAGGACGATAGTGGTCCTCGTATGTGGAAGGGCCATTATCACCGAGGCATGGCGAGAGAAAGTTCCTGCAATTCTAGTGGCCTGGTATCCTGGCATGGAAGGCGGGAATGCCCTTGCGGATGTCCTCCTTGGTAAAGTATGTCCGTGTGCAAAGCTGCCTTGTGTGTTTCCCAAATCCGAAAGCCAACTCCCATTCTTCGACAAAAGAGCCAGGTCTATCGAATATGGCTATTTTCACGGCTACCGGCTCATGGATAGAGAGGGGTATGAACCTGCCTTCCCATTTGGCTTTGGCCTTAGCTATACTAAGTATGCATACGAGAACATACAGCTTGATCAGGAGGAGATCGGCATCGACGGAACGCTGAGCGTGAGTGTGCAAATCACCAATTCAGGGGATATTACTGGCGAAGAAGTGGCGCAATTGTATATTGGGTATAGGGATTCTCAAGTAGAAAGACCGCTCAAGGAATTGAAAGGCTTCTCAAAGGTGCACCTCGCACCAGGGGAAACCAAGCGCGTGGAATTCGCGCTGGCAGCGCGAGATCTGGCCTACTATGATGAGCAACACAGCATCTGGATAGTGGAGCCAATCACCTATACCGTATATGTGGGCCCTTCATCTCGTAATGAAGACCTGCTCAGCGCAAAATTCCATATTCGTAGTTGATTAACCATAAGCATGCTGGTAAAGGCGTGTTTCCGACAGTTGCCGTAACGGACTATATGCTCAGGAATTTAAATAGAGAGACCGCTGAAAGAGAGGTGCAGGATACTTCCTGCCGGGGGTCTGGGGGTGTCCCCCAGCTTTAGAAGTCCCCCAAGATTGGGGGATATAGGGGGTTGATTGAGACTATTTCAGCAGTCTCTTATAGAATACTGTAAGGGAGGTATACATGGAGGAAAAGATATCCTTGCATAGCCTATGCGCCTGGACATTCAACGCCGGCAAAGGTGGCTTTTTACCTGCAAATATTCGCCCTTCTTGGGAAGTCCACCGTTTCGACACCATTGCCAAGATAAAGCTCATTAGGGATAAAATCATTCCGAGATTGCCTAACAATATCCAAATTGGATTTGAGATGCACTATGACTACGAATTCGATGAAGATAACGCAGATGCGATCGCAGACGCCCTTTTAGAGGCTGGAATGTGTCTTGCTCTGTCCACTCCTGGTGCTCACATTCATTTCGGCTACGGAGGAATTGCCTCTCTCGACCCGAACGAACGGACGGCGGCCCAAGAATATGGCCAGAGGACAGTAGCCTTAACATGCGGGCCCCTCCGCAAGGCCTGGCATCCCGATGTGGAGAAAGCTCCCACCCTAGTCATCTGGAATGGCTCTTTTGGCTACGATATAGCCACTCCGGAACTGAAGCAGATGTATAAGAACCTGAAGGAAAGCATAGCTAATCTGTGCTCATATGGGGATGAATCGATAGGAGGCTTTATTGGGCTATTGAGCCCAAGCCGAACGAAGGTCATCCCGCCATGTTGCTACCCACAGTAGCTAGTGCCATCGTTTTTTGGAAGAAGCTTGAGGAAGACTTCGATCTCAGCCTCGATAGAAGGGGAATAAATAAGGAGTTCGGCCATTCAGAGATGATTGGGCTCGATCCTGTAAACGACACCGTAGAAGAGATTGACAATGATATGCTCGTACATATGCACGTCAATTCACAGGGGTACAATAATGGGATAATCCTTGGTGGTCCAGGTAAGTTCGATGTAGATCACGGAGTGCGTATATGCGGCATCAATGTTGCATTGGCTGCCCTCGTTTCAGAAGCGGGATACGCCCGTTGGAAAGGTCATGACATGCAGCCGCGGCCTTATGATAACGAAGACCAGGCCGTCGATCGGGTGGTGCGCTCTATACTGAGCTGGGAGGCCTGTGCGAAAGCTGCAGCAGAACTTGACCGCGAAAGGCTGATGACGCTGCTTGCACAGAGAGAAACTGCTAAGGCTGAGGATCTAATGCGTGAAGCTGTGAGCAATGCGCAGAGACAATTTGATAGTATGTATGGAATTAGCTAGCCAAAATAGGCATTGGCCCGGCCGGAAAGGGAACTCCATCGAATGAGCAATGAATTTGCCGATTGTTGCTCACGGAATCCTCCTCGTAGCAACAAAAGTCGCATTTAAACCTATTTTTCATATGATATCTTTATGATCGCCTCTTTCCCCGATGTCGTAAAAGCAAGCTGAAACCAGTCGCCGTCCTGTGAAGTTTCAATTATTATTGCGTTCTCGCTTTCATCACCACATTCCCCACACCACCGTTTCCTCCCCACCCTCTATCCGTCCGTCGGCCCGCTATCGTCGGTATGCTCTGTCGGTACGGCCTAGCTCGAATCTTTGAGCCTGAATGGATGCTTCCATTTTACCCATTACACAGGGATTGACAAACCAAGAACTGCGGGGGTATACTTCAACTCCCACAATAGGCACAGGACTAGATTTCAGAAGTTTCCCTAATAGAATGTATAGCAGAGAGGAGGTAATGATATTTCACGGTAGAGTAATTGATCTGCGACTAAAGGCTAAGAAAAGAAGGAGGAGATACCTGTGTCAACTTATATTTGTTTAATGAATTTGACTGAGCAAGGGATTAAGGACATTAAGAATGCGCCTGGAAGGATGGCGGCAGCAAGGAAAGGAATTGAAGCAAGCGGTGGCAAGCTGGTAGCCATGTATTCGGTCATGGGGGAATATGATTATGTGGCTGTTGTTGAATATCCAAATGATGAAGCAGGCATGGCATTCCTTATGACACTTGGTTCGATGGGGAACATTAGGACTACTACTCTCAAGGCTTTCACTGAGAAAGAGTTTGGCGATATAATTAAGAAAATGCCATAGCTTGAGTGAAGCCATAAGCATTATAGGGGCTACCCTTCACTGGGTGGCCCCTTCTTCTTTCGCCTCCGACATTTAAAGCCTATGTCCACCCCCTATCCCCCCACGCCGCCGCAGAACAGATAATATGAGTCCTGTTCTGTGCGTTCCGCAGCGTGCTCGCCCCCTCTTTGAAAGCTTGCGGGGCCTCTGCGTCGGCGTCCCCGCCACGTCGCTCCCGCCGCATTGCTCTCGTCGGCCCGCACCGTCGTCCGTACAGCTCAGACCCAGATGAAGATCACCTGATATATTGTGTTATGCGATGTCGTATTCATGGCCTTTCAGCTTTTACGATTCTATAAATATCAGATACTTCGTCTATTTCAATTCTTCGGAACCCTGCCGACTCACAATTTCTTATTATTTCGTCTTTCGTTTCAAACGTGGAGGCAATTTCACCTTGAGCCGAGAATAAACCCATTCTTCCATTGCTAATAAGATGACTGAAAATATGCTGATAGATAATTCCTCGTTGCTCTACTGGAAAATGAGCGATTGTAAATGAACTGATGACACTATCAAATTTGGCCTCTTGGTTTAATGATTCCGGAAAACTACCAACTATGACTTCAATGTTTCCTATTTTTTTATGATGAATTCTCTTTTTGAGTTTATCAATCATATCAGGGCTGAGGTCTATCGCAATAACTTTATTCGCAATTTCGGAAGCGGGAATTGTTCCAAGACCTGTGCCACATCCAATATCAAGCACAACGTCTGCTTCTTTTATTACGGAATCGATCATATTTTTCAACTCTCTTGAATAAGCTGGATCTAGCTTGACTGAGAAATCATAGCAAAAAGCCCAAATTTTATAGAAACTAACAATCTTTTCTAGCTCTCCTTGGAAACCATGTGTAAGATCGGTTGTTTTAATATAAAGTTTTCTGAAAGGTTTCCAAAAACTCATATCGTTGTTGCCTCCAAATTATTGAAAACGATCTCGTATAACAGCGATATAGACGACCTTGCCATTCGCTTGATTCGCTTTAGCCTTTGAATCCCCATCATGAACCCCCACCTGTACAGCTACTACTGATGTATATTATACTTCAGATCCATCCCATTTCCGCTCCTACCAACTCGGCAGCATAGCCTTGCCTTGCCCGATGGGGCTTCGCCCCGGGGCTTGCGGCTGCGGCAGCGCTGCCTGACGACCCCTCCAATGCAACGGCTGCGCATTTACTATATGGAGCTCTATTCGTCGGTTACATTTGTTACAATCATTACGGACTCAATATTCTGCAGCCGTAGCAACCCCTCCGTCCGTCGGCCCGTCGTCAGTATGCGCTGCCGATGTGACCTGGCCCGCACTTGGCCAACACGCATCCTTGCGGCTGACTGCCTGTTACCGCGCTACGTTGCCTTATGAACTTGACTAACGGCCAACGGTAGCTATATAATCGCAGTAGCCAGACTACAGTGATAACCTGAGACTATACGCATCCCCGCAGGGCAACCCCCAGTATACTGCACAAGTAGCACCGCAAGTACAAGCTGATAGCCAAAGGGAGCTGGAGCGGCGAGTGGGAAGTGATCTGTATATCGTTCTACGTATCCTGTCCTCATTTCCCGTAAGCAGTTGAAGTACTGCACATAGAACCAGGTTCGAAGACTTCATTCGGTTCGACAGCTATTGTTATCACACTAGGAACTGGTGCTACTGACCAGCTGGAAAGGAAGGCAAGTAAAGTGGCAAGTAAGGATACAGCAGAGGTCACAATAGTCCTCTCACAGATAATAGCTACGGAGAGACCCCGACAGGCGGTACTTACGGTTGATGTTGCCATTCCTGCGTTCAATGAAGCAAGTTGTATTGGAGACTTATTGAATGATGTGGTCACGGCAAAGGGGGATGACCGGTTTCAAATACAACATATATATGTGATATCAGATTCGTCGACAGATCAAACAGATGATATCGTACAGCAATTTGCCAGCCGAGACCAAAGGGTAAAACTAATCAGAAAGCAAGAAAGGAAAGGCAAGCAGGACTCAATAAATCTAGCCTTCTCAGTGACCAATGCGGATATTCTCGTTTTAATCGATGCCGACGTTAGGTTGGCGAGTGAACATAGCATATTGAAGCTGGTACAGCATTTCCGTGATTGCAAGACGGCGTTAGTCCAGGGTGGTCTTGTCCGGGTCCGCCCTGGCCTCAGCCTCTATCCAGCAAAGCAGGCGGGATATTTTGACTGGATCCTGGTAAACAGAATCAGAAGGCAAAAAGATATGTCATGGTGGAGTATTGACGGCCGCGTAATGGCTCTATCAAGAGACTTTTATCAACAGCTTTCCCTGCCACTCTATCTCGCTGATGACCAGTTTATCTTCTACAGCTGTACTCAACAGCGTAGCAAGTTTATATGGGCTAAGGATGCTATCTTCAATTATGGACCGTCCGTATCAATTGCAGACTTCAGTCATCAGTGGAGCAGGTACTTCTTTTACACTGAACAGTCGCGTTCTTACTTCGGCAAAGGCCTGATAGCAAACGAGATGAGCGTTCCAGCCCTCCGGCGAACCATCATTTCAAGCATCATTCGTCACCCCTTCAGCGGGCTAGTGTGGATCCTGTGCTATGGGATTGGCAGAGTTGAGTTCATGCGCAGGGTTAATTTTAAGGAATATGAAAGTGGTTTCTTCTGGACAAAATCTGCACCGCTAATGATCCAAGCCTCTGAACACCTGAGGCATGAGGGTGTAATTGGGTAAGGCAATCACTTTTTAAAAGTTCTTATCCTTGGGTCTCTTGCTTGCATCCAGCCAACCCGCACTCTTGGGCCCGAGTGAGTGTCTTCAGCGCCCGCTTGGCCTCTAACTTCTCTGCTATATGACGGATGCCTCTCGCCAACGCTCACACACCCTGCCCTATACTCCCCACAGCACCCCTGCAGCGTAGCCTTGCCTTGCCCGATGGGGCTTAGCCCCGGGGCTTGCGGCTGCGGCAGCGCTGCCATAATAGATTCATAGGAGGACACTGACACTATAACTTCTGATCATAGTGTCAAACGCTTCACCCATAGTAAGTACATATTGACACCAGTCCCATTATCGTTTACGATTTCCCCACTGGCCTTCGCCAGATTTTTCACAAATGTTGAGAAGATGTAATGCTCGAAGTGCCAGTTCGAAAATCCAGGAAGCAATAAATACGGAATAATAACCTGGACAATATCGCTCGTCCGTATATGTAGGAGAAGCTATCTACGCAAACTCTAATCTTTGTCTACCTCAAAAGAGGGTGGGGAATATATCAATAGGAGGCTATTCTTATGAGGTTTGCAGTCGAAAGCAATGATCTGCCGAAGAAGTGGTATAATATTATCCCCGACCTGGATTTTGCTATTCCTCCTGCCATGACTCCTAGTGGTTATCCCCTGTCTTACAGAGATATGGAATCCTTGTCACCACGCGAGATCATCAAACAGGAACTGGAAAGAAAGCGACGTGAAATACGCATTCCTTCGGAACTACTTAAACTATATTCCGAGTGGAGACCAACACCACTTTGCAGAGCTGAGAGACTAGAAGAAACACTGGAAACACCAGCCAAGATTTTTTATAAGTACGAAGCTGGCAGCCCATCGGGCGGCTACAAATTTAACACTGCAATTGCACAGTCCTATTATGCTAAAAAACACGGCGCTAAAAGCATAATTACCGCGACAGGTGGTGGAGAGTGGGGTATCTCATTGGCAATAGCATGCAATCACTTTGGTATAAAGTGCAAGGTCTACATGGTCAGATCCAGCTACGATGAGATGAAGTACGGTAGATACATAATGAAAATTCTAGGAGCCGAAGTAGTACCAAGCCCAAGTGAAAGTACAGACATAGGAAGAGAAGTATTAGCCAACGATCCGGAATCTAACGGTAGTTTAGGTGTTGCCCTTAGTGAGGCCTTTTATGAGGCTAGGGACCGGGGAGATGCGGTGTTCGCATGGGGCACCGTAATGAATCATGTTCTACTCCACCAGACCATAATAGGACTTGAAGTGCAAGAACAGATGCAACGAACTGGTTTTAAACTGGACATCTGTATAGACTCCGTGTCAGGAGGTACAAGCTTCGGTGGCCTTATTCTCCCTCTTTATCAAGAAATCAGACGAGGTATGCGTGCAATCGCTGTCGAGACTGCGGCCGCACCAAGCCTTTCAAAAGGACGCTATACTTATGATTATGCGGATTCAAAACTACTCGGGCCTATGCTTAAGATGTATACATTAGGTCACAGCTACAACCCACCAGGGATACGTGCAGGCGGAATGCGTTACCATGGCATTTCACCGCTCATTAGCGCATTGTATCGAGAAAATCAGATAGAGGCTATGATATATACCCAGAGGCAAGCCTTTGAAGCAGGAGTCTTATTTGCACGATCCGAAGGATTAGTGCCTTCACCTGAATCTTCCTATGCCATCAAGGCCGTAATCGATCAAGCCCTAGCTTGCAAGAAGGAAAAGAAGCGTAAGAATATCCTATTTTTACTAAGTACCAATAGTAATCTCGATATTGAAGCGTTTAAAGACTTTTTGGAAGGAGCTGTTGAAGATGTTTATCTTTCAGAAGAGCAGCTAGAGGCAGCTTTTAATGAATTATCGCAAACATCGGTAGAATAGTGGCAAGATAACTTACAATACTGCAAAAGTTTTCACAATGCTGTTTTGACAGTCTCCTTACTAATCATTTGGTTCCATGAAAAAGGCCTAATCCATTGCATTGACCTGCCCCCTAAAAATTGGTCCAGGTAAAAATGTTAGAGTTGGATGGATTTGGAGTGCTACTCAGGTCGCAACAGGTGCTGGAGCGGGTGGAAGGGTAGCAAAGAGCCCAGCCAGACGGATTTAGAGACGGAGGAAGCGACATTGATAAAACACAGGTTGAA
>PVMK01140674.1_pt1 | contig 35305 bp, 27 predicted proteins | sample 1853481 | NCBI WGS metagenome assembly PVMK01 (sample SAMN08533507, study PRJNA380276) | Marine sediment metagenome, whole genome shotgun sequencing project. | reverse complement strand
TCCGAGACGCCCGGTCGTTGACATTCAAAAGTGCGATGAGTGCCATAACCAACTCTCGTTCCCCGGTAACAACCGTACCGACAAGCCGGAGGTTTGCGTTACTTGCCATAACCCCATGATGTCCGACGTCAACCAGCGTGGCGCCGACCCGTGTTTATCCGAATTGGGTGCCGATGACACACCAATCGATTTCAAACACATGATCCATGGTATCCATGCGTCGGGGGAGATCGGCAAGCCCTACAATGTCTGCGGTTTCCGCAGCAGCGTGCACTCGTTCGACGTTGCCTATCCTGGAAAGCTGAACAACTGCGAAGGCTGCCATCTTAGCAATACATACTTCCCGGTCGATTCTGCCCAGGTATTTGGCACGACGTTCGACGTCAATGATCCGGCAATATTGACGGATGATCGCGTTGTTTCGCCAAACGCTTCTGTCTGTTCTGCCTGTCATATCGAAAATCTGGACACCGAGCATATGCGACAGAACGGTGGCGACTTCAATGCAGGCAAAGCTGCCGATGGCAGCATGATCTCGGCACAGATCGAGACCTGTGCTGTTTGTCACGGACCGGGCAAAATTGCCGACGTGAAAGTAGTGCACGAAGTCGAAACATTCGAGTTCAACTAATGAATTTGGGCCTCCGCAGCGAGGCCCCAACCTGACCGCCACCATCGCGGTCATCGCCAGACTAGGGAATCGTATGCAGGTGGTCCTTAAAACAATAAGTCATTTTGCCGTCCTGCTCTGTGTATGTCTGCTACTGCCTGCGGCCGCGTTGGCCCAGTCGACCAGCGACACCGCTGTTCCATACAGCCGAAAAGGCGCAGATACCTGCCTCGCCTGTCACGATGATGCCGAGACCCTGGCGGTGTTCAGAACCAAACATGGAGTTCCAACTGATTCACGCAGTCCATTCGGTAACGGCCAGTTGCAATGCGAAGCCTGTCACGGTCCAGGTGGAGCGCACGCACCGAGAGTGAGGCGCGGTCGGGAACGCCCGCCTGTGATCAATTTCGGCTCGCATGAAGATACTGCGCTCGAGGTGCAAAACGGGATGTGTACTGATTGCCACAGCAACGATATCGGCGTTGGCTGGCATGCCGGCCCTCACGGCAGTGACGAAGTTGCCTGTGCTGACTGTCATTCCAGCCATGCACCCCGTGATCCCGTTCTACAGACGGCAACCCAGACCGAGGTGTGCTTCGGCTGCCACCAATTGCAGCGCAGCGAAACGCTAAAGGCGTTTTCCCACCCATTCTTCGAAGGAAAGATGGATTGCACCGGGTGTCACAGCCCGCATGGCGAAGCAGCCGATTTACAGTTTGCACGCCAGACACTCAACGATACTTGCTATCAATGCCACGCAGAAAAACGTGGGCCGTTTCTTTGGGAGCATGCGCCGGTCAGTGAGGATTGTGCGCTTTGTCATGCAGCGCACGGCTCAAATCACCCGGGCATGCTCACCCGCGTGCGCGTTGCTCTGCCAGAGCTGTCACTCACAATCCGGCACCCGAGTATCGCTCACACAGCGGACGCCTGGCGTCCGCCGCGCCATCACAGTATTTGCTCGGCCAGAGTTGCCTGAACTGCCACGAGCAGGTGCACGGATCCAATCACCCGTCCGGTTCGAAATTGATGAGGTAACTGATGTGTATTTTGTTCGTAACGCGAATGACAGGTAGATAAGGATGGACGCGACAGCGACACAAACAGTGAAGATATATACGTTGGTCGTAGCGGCAGGTGCTGCACTGCTGATGTCGGCCGCGCACGCCCAACCCGCCGACACGAGTGCATGGACCTGCGAATTTTGTCCCTTCGCGACCGGGTCTAGCGGCAGCTATCAGATCGGCGCCACCGACGTTAGTGACGATTCCGCATACCTCGGCGATGCTACCGGCTATTCGGAAGAAGGAGTTTACGCCAACATCGACGGTGAGGGTGATTATGCGAGCGACACCCAGCAATTGCGCTGGACACTCGAGGATCTGGCACTCGATTCCAGATTTGCGGAACTGACCGGTGGGCGTCAGGGCACCTATCAATACAGTCTGGCCTATCGGGAAATACCGCGGACGCAGTACTTCACTACCAATACAATTTTCCTGCAGTCCGCGAACGACACTTTATCATTACCAGCGGGCTGGATACGCGCACCGCTAACTTCGGGGTTCACAGAACTTGAGCAAAGCCTGGTTGCGCGGGACATCGAAAGCGAGCGGCGCATTGTCGATATAGGTGGGCGCTACACGCCAGCGAACCGGTTCCGTTTTTCAGCCAATTATCGACGCCAGGAGCACGACGGACTTGGTGTTGCTGGCGGGTCATATTTTACGCAATCAAGTTTGTTACCTGCACCGTTTGATTATGTGACCGACGAAGTGGACCTCAACTTTCGTTTTGCAAGCGACAATGGTTACCTGTCACTCGCCTGGTACCTTTCAGAATTCGACAACAGCAACGATAAACTGACCTGGGAGAATCCATTTACTGCGGCGCCTGGTGCGGAATCGGCTGCACTGGATGCACCTCCCGACAACAATTTCCAGCAACTCAGTCTATCCGGAAGCTACAGTTTCCCCGCATTGCACACCTTGATCGCGTTTTCCGCTGCTTTTGGACGGCTGGAGCAAGATGCAGAATTCTTGCCATACACGACAAATCCGAATCTGGCCGCAGATCCGTTGCCACGCTCGAGCCTGGATGGCGAAATCGATACCACGAGACTGTCATTCACGCTTAACTCCAAAGTGTCCAGCAAAGCACAAATCAAGTTGGCATACCGATTTGACGAACGGGACAATAAAACAGCGCAGGACCTGTGGAACCGGGTTATAACCGACACCTTCATCTCTGGTGAATCGGAGACCAATATTCCGTACAGCTTCGAGCGCTCCACATTCAATCTTAGTGCCAATTACGACTTGTTTGACAATGTTCGTCTGTACGCCGGCTATGACCACAAGCGTATCGACCGGGACTTTCAGGAGGTCGCCGAGCAAACAGAAGACAGTGGCTGGGGGCGGCTGCGCTGGCGGCCGAACACATCAATTAACCTCGACATACGCGGCGGTGCCGCGGAGCGGGACATCGATCGCTACAACGAGACGCTGGCAACGAACCTGGGTCAAAATCCTTTGCTGCGAAAATACAATCTCGCGTATCGGTATCGAACGTTTGGCGATCTGACACTCTCGGTCACTCCGGCCGAAAGTCCGTTTTCCATGACGATCAACGCCTTGATCGCCGAGGATGACTACAGCCAGTCACAATTGGGTCTGACGAAGGGTGAGGAGCTGAATCTGACGGCAGATTTTAGCTGGATGCTGGCGAATAATGCGTCGTTTTATATTACAGGTGGCTACGAGAATCTGGAGTCAGAGCAAATTGGCAGTGAGTTGCTGGTATCGCCGGATTGGCGCGCCAGCAATAACGATGACTTTCTTACTGCCGGCCTGGGCTTTCGACTTCGGCAGATTGCCGACAAGTTCGATTTGCAAATGAATTACACTCGATCCGAGGGCACTACCGAAATCAACGTGACCTCGGCCGGCGGTGGCATCAGCCGCTTCCCGGACCTTGAATCAACCTTTGACTACCTGCAACTACAGCTCGATTATCGTTCGTCGGAACGTTTCGATATCGTCTTCAACCTGCGTTACCAGAGCTTTAGCACCGAAGACTGGGCACTTGATGGCGTCGGTCCCGCAACCATCCCGGTCGTTCTGACGCTCGGCGCAGAGCCCTATGATGACGATGTGTGGTTATTCGGACTGGGCTTGCGCTATTCGTTTGGCATCGCCGGGAAAACAGCGACTGAATAGGTTTCTCAGGTCGGAATCCGGATACGGGCGAAAAGCAAAATTGAACGAGTGTTCTTCCCCGGTTGATTACGCTGTGGCTTCGAATAAAAGCGGTTGGCGTCAGCTGTTCGAGACACGTCAAGAACCTGAGCAGTCGCAACGTAATGTTCGTAAATCGTGTAGGGATCGTAGAGAAACGGCGTACTGGTACAGGTGAATTGCACTGAACGTCGGACATTGGTTTTTTGCTGCAAACGTTAGAAATTAAATCGTGCACCGACACGCAGCACATAATCATTTTCCAGCGCATTACCGTGCAGGTTCTGCGTCACCGGTAGTTGTACGACACCTTCCAGAATCCATCGTTTGGTGACGTATTGCAGGCCCGGCGACAAGTGCCATGTCGTGCCACCCGAGTCGGCATTATCGCTGCCGTTTACTTCGGTCCTGTCGCGACGGACGAAGTTGGCTTCAATCACAGCATACAAAAAGCTCGGAACACCATCTCCCAATTGCCTGGGCCATAGTCGGTATTGCAGAGACCCGTCGACTCGCAACGCATTACCCGGATCAATGCCGTTAGCTGCGTTCCTGACGCGATAACTCACCTGTCCATCAACCTGCCAGGCGAACGTCTGCCAGGTTGTCACGACACCGCCGAACACATCCCAGGCACCAGATCCTGGCTGCGCGCTCGGCGGCAGGGTGCCGATGGAATCGACACGATCATCATCACCGGTTGGGGCCTTGAAGCCGGCGAATGGCGCAATGCGAAACGTTTGGCCAGGATTGTCGCGCTGCAACAGCGTATAGCGAGCGAACACACTCGCATCACCCAATCCACTGGCTGCGCGAGTGACACGACTGCCAGCGACGGTGAGATCAAGCTCTTTGTCAACATAAGGAAGTACGCCGAACAACGCCAGCTTGTGCGTCACCCCGTACCCCAGGACCGAAACGAGTGTTACGGCGCGATGATCACGATCTGCGGCGCTCGGATCTTCTCCCGACTGGCTCACTACAACCATCCCGCGCGCTACGAATTCGCCACCGCCAACCGGCAGTGCTGTGTTTATCGTTACAGGTGCGCCGCAGGTGGTGCCTGCCACCAGGGCACCGACCGTGATGCTCTGCAGCGCATCACGAAGGCGCATTACTCCTCAGCCGTCGTCGTGCTTGCCTCACCCGGAGTAAACCCGGCATTAATGATGGCCAGCTTGATTTGTTTGAGATCGGCTATGTGCTCGGCCTGCATTATAATGCGGACCTGATTAGCGGCCAGGTTTACTGTGACGCTTTCAACGCCGGATAACTTGCTGAGGCTTTTTTCCACGCTGTAAGCGCAGAATGGACACGCGAGGCCGGTCACACCAACGTTCACGATTTCCTGATCCTCTGCCCATGCAATGAGTGGTAGCCATAACACACTGATCAGAATAAGAGCGATTCTCTTCATACTAGTCTCCGTTCAGCCATATTCTTAAGGGTAGCGCGAGGTAGGCGGAAAAAAAACCGACGCTCAATATTACTACCGATAGCCAAAAAATACGCCGGTTCCACAGCAAGGCTCGATCACACAGCGCACCGGTAACCGGATCTATTGGGCACTCACGACCTGGTCGGTACAACAACCAACCTGACAATGTCAGCAACGCCGCAGATACGGCGAACACCCACGCTTTGTGCAAGGTCAGCGTCACCAGGAATGGCACGCTGGCGGAAATCGCGGCTACCGTGGCCCCAAGGCCCAGCGTAACGAGAGCGATCGGCAATGCGCAGCAAATCAGCGTGCCAGTCGAGGCAAACAGCGCTAACCAGGTGAGGCCCTTTTCCCGGGTTTCCATGGTCATTAGAGACATCCTGCGATTTAGAGTTCACTTCGTCCCGGGTATTGTCTCAAATCAGAGTCAGGACAGTCGCGTTAACCATGCCACCGACCATCGGTACGGCAACACAGCGCATGACTTCAGAGCCTGTTGAGTACGAATTCCTGTTCCTTGGCAGAAATTCAACAGAAATAAGTGGGCCGTCATACGTTGCGCTTTCATTACGATGATTCAGTGATGCGCCATCTCGCCATGCTTCTCACCCATCTGGTCGAAACGATCGCTAGCTTGCCAAGACCTGGCGGCGATCTTCGGTCGTCATTCTAAATTAATGTCCGGTACCTAATTTGAGTCGCTTAACAGCGAGCCGCCGCGCCACTAGGACGAGCATTTTGGTTGAGAGCTCAAGCCCTGGCTTACTGGCGCATAAGGTCGAACCTGTGCAGCTGCCCGGCTACCACATCTGTAGGGTCTGAGAACATTTGGAAATGGAACCGGCCATCCGGATCTGATGGAAAATCGTCGTCGCCGTCCTCGTCCCACTCGCCTGAGCACGAAAAGGCAATTCGGTAGGAGCCTGCAGGCAAGTAGCCGAAATGGTAAGAGTAATCCCCTGTCCCTGGATCCATTTCCACTCGATCGGTGGCCATTGGGCCAGGCATACCATCTGAATCCTGCTCAGAAATGTCATCAGGACCGGCAGCGCCACCGTCAAATAGATAGGCCCAGTTGCCACCGGGCGCGTCATCGCAATCCGGATGGTTGATATCAATCATTGCCGTCTCGACAATTCCGGTCACTCCACCAGCTTCACGCATGTTGACGAGACGCATTGCGGAATGCAGCTCATACTGATCGCCCATCATGCCCATGTCGTGTTGTTGGATGCCCTGTCGAACATCGAAGTCGAGTACAAATTCTTCATGTATACCCTCAAATATCTCGAACGCCTGATGCACCTCGAGTCCATTGCTGGAATCCTGACCCATTTGCATATTGTGTCTGCCACCGGTACCGGCCAGATCGAGATGTGACTGATTAAGATCAATGAGAAGACGCATCCACTCGTATTGACCGACGGGAATTATCATTGCTGATATCAGAGCCTGAGTCACACCATTTTGCAGCTGCATCATGTCAACGCTCATCGGCCCACCAGGCATTTGGAGCGGAATAACTTCGTTGCTCGTGTGCCCCAGTTCGATTCCCGTGATGTGCAGAACCATCGCCTGTGCATCTTCCCAGGGACCATCCGTGAGCGAGATAGTTATACTACCGGTTGCCTGAACTACCGGATCATTCGTAATGGGCGCAGGGTCACTTGAGCTGCCACCACATCCCGCGGCCAGGGCGACAAAAGCTACTCCAAAGGACACTGACATCACAAGAAACTTCATTGGTAAACGCTCCACGAAAGGAAAGGAGTTGCATCCTTATTATTGTCTTCAATTTGAGGAGCTAGACGCAATTGGTGATATCCCTCATGCGACTGCGGGTCATCGCATTAGTCGAATTCTCGGCAGTGATTAGTGCCGCCTGGATAGAACTTCGGGTGGGATTTTTCGGCCTGGTTTCTGGTCAGACTACGCTCATCAGCGAGAGCCTTTCGCCGCCAATAAGCGCGCACAACACTGTCGCAACAGGCCGAAATCGATCCTGATGAAGTGTGCAATAAGCAGTCCACGGAAGCCGCATTCGCGAACGACTGGAAGACTTCATTAATTAGCTTGCCAGATCGTCCAAATCCCGATGAGAACGAATCCGATGCCGGCAATGTACGCCAGGTACTTTGGATGCAGGTATTGGGACACAAAGGACCCGCCTGCGACCGCTAATCCGCTCGCGGCGATCAATGCGAGAGACGCGCCCGCGAAAACTGTCCAGAGGCTGACAGACTCCCGGGTCGCGAACAGTAACGTCGCAAGTTGCGTTTTATCACCAAGCTCGGCAAGAAAAACCGTACCAAAAACCGTGACAAAGAGTTTGACATCCATCAACTTATCCTCGCAAAAACTCGAGGGGGAGTTTACCGGGTACGCAGGCTGATTTGCACTAGTCCTCGCGCGTCAACTCAATATACTGGCTAGGATGTACATCGAGAATATTTGGTTGATAGTTGCGTACGCGAGGGCTTACAAGATGCTTGTCGACGATTGCGATTCAGTCGTCGGCTTTGTTTTAAAGTCAGATGTCGTTCGGTTTGATTCAACGGGCGGTGACCCGACTTATGCCAGGCTGAGCGAAATCGCCACCCGTTGTGTTGTTACGATCAGGTCGACAGAGCCAATCAAAATAGCAGCAGAGACAATGCTGCACGAAAATGTCCACCACCTTGCAGTCGAAGATAACCATGATCTTGTCGGCGTCGTTTCTTCCTTCGATTTCGTAAAGCTTGCTGCGTCAACAAATGGCGCCAGTCCGTCAGCCCAGTGATGTGCCAGGCCAAATTGTGCGGCTCAATCGTTTCAGCCCCATCCATGTCCCTGTCTCTCCGGAATATTCGTCGAGCTTGATTCTTCCTTTGCGCGATCAGGATGACTAAAGAGTGTCACCCATAAAGGTGTCACTGTCAGGCGCCGCGATTTGATCAAGCGAGCTGCCACGCCATATCAGGAATAGTGCAGGAATCACTATCAACGTCAGAATTGTCGCACTCACCATGCCACCGACCATGGGTGCTGCGATACGGCGCATGACTTCCGAGCCTGTTCCGCTGCCCAGCATTATCGGTAGCAGGCCGGCGATAATGGCGGCCACGGTCATCATGATCGGGCGGACACGCAGCAACGCGCCATCGATGACAGCCTGACGAATGTCATCCATATTCAGGGCACGACCTTCGGCTTCGGCGGTAGCCATGTGCTGGCGAATCGCCAAATTTAGATAGACCAGCATCACGACGCCAATTTCCACAGAGACGCCGGCAAGCGCGATGAAGCCAACGCCGACTGCAACCGACAGATCGTAGCCCAGCAGGTAGAGCAACCAGACACCACCAACCAGTGCCATCGGCAAAGTGCCCATGATAATGGCCACCTCAGCGAAGCGGCGAAAATTGAGATACAAAAGCAGCACAATGATCGCAAGCGTTAGCGGTCCTACAACCGACAGACGTTCTTTGGCTCGCACCATGTATTCGTATTGCCCGGACCAGACCAGCGAATAGCCGGCCGGTAAATCCAGCCGTGAAGCAACATGCTGCTGCGCCTCGGCAACGTAGGATCCAAGATCGCGACCACTGATATCAACGTATGTCCAGCCATTCAGGCGGGCATTCTCGCTCTTGATCACGGGAGGACCGTCTATGACCTTTACGTCGGCAACATCGGCGAGCGCGATTCGCGCGCCCTGTGGCGTCACGATTGGCAACAATCGCAATTGCTCCACCGAATCACGAGCGTGCTGCGGATAACGCAAGTTGACCGGATACCGTTCCAGCCCTTCGACAGTCTGCGTAACATTTATGCCGCCAATTGCAGTGCGAATAATGTCCTGCACGTCGTCGATATTCAGGCCAAAACGCGACGCCCTGGCACGATCAATATCAATATCGACGTATCTGCCGCCCGCAACGCGCTCAGAATATACCGATGCCGTGCCGGGCACTGGCTCCAGAATTCGCTCAAGGTCCCTGCCGATACTTTGAATGACATTCAGATCCGGCCCGGCAATCTTGATACCAACGGGCGTTTTGATACCGGTTGCCAGCATGTCGATGCGGGTCTTGATTGGCATGACCCAGGCATTGGTCAGGCCAGGAAATTGCAGAAGTCCATCCAGCTCCTCGCGCAATTTGTCCGGCGTCATGCCGGCACGCCATTGGTCACGAGGCTTGAACTGAATGATCGTCTCGACCATGCTGAGGGGTGCCGGATCGGTTGCCGTTTCAGCGCGTCCGATTTTGCCGAATACATTTTTAACCTCGGGGACTGTTTTGATCAATTTGTCCGTTTGCTGCAGGAGCTCGCGTGCTTTATCAATTGAAATGCCGGGATACGTTATTGGCATGTACATGAGATCGCCCTCATCCAGAGGCGGCATGAACTCTGACCCAAGTTGCGTCACTGGCCACAGTCCGACGATTAATATGGCTACTGCCCCTACTAGCGTCGCTTTGGGAAATTTAATAACCCAGTGAATGACCGGTTGATAAACGGCGATCAAAAATCTGCTAATCGGATTTTTGTGCTCGGGTATTACCTTGCCGCGAATGAAGTAGCCCATCAACACCGGCACCAACGTGATGGATAATCCGGCCGCTGCCGCCATAGCGTAGGTTTTGGTAAAAGCCAGCGGTGCAAACAGCCGCCCTTCCTGCGCTTCGAGCGTGAACACCGGCAGGAAGCTCAGCGTAATTATCACCAGTGAAAAGAACAGCGGCGGTCCGACTTCACTCGCGGCATCCGCAATAATGCGCCAGCGATTGTCATCGGTAAGTGGTTCATGCTCGATGTGTTTGTGCACGTTTTCGATCATGACGATCGCCGCATCAACCATCGCTCCTATGGCAATAGCGATACCACCAAGCGACATGATGTTGGCGTTAATACCTTGTTGGTGCATGACAATGAACGCGACCAGGATGCCGACCGGCAAACTGATGATGATCACAGCCGATGATCGCAGGTGGAACAGGAATACCGCACACACCAGCGCCACAACCAGGAATTCCTCCAGCAACTTGCCTTGCAGTGTGTCAACGGCGCGATCAATAAGATCGGAACGGTCGTAGGTAGTTACGATTTCGACACCGTCCGGCAAACTCCGCTGTAGTTCCGCCAGTCGATCCTTGACGCTTTCGATCGTTGCTCGCGCGTTTTCTCCCCAGCGCATTATTACAACGGCACCAACAACTTCACCCTCTCCATTAAGCTCCGCAATTCCGCGGCGCATTTGCGGCCCCAGCCTGAGCGTTGCTACGTCCGTGAGTACGATCGGCGTGCCATCGGCATTGACGCCCAGGGGAATGGCGGCCAGGTCATCCAGATTCTCCAAATAGCCGGAGGCACGTACCATGTACTCTGCCTCGCCCATCTCGATTACCGAGCCACCGGTCTCCTGGTTGCCGGCCTGGATCGCGCGCTTGACGTGGCCGAGCGTCAGGTCGAAAGGCACGCAACTTGTCGGGATCCAGGACGACCTGGTATTGCTTGACCATGCCGCCGATCGTGGCGACCTCAGCCACGCCGGGAACCGTTTGTAACTCGAACTTCAGGAACCAGTCCTGGATGCTGCGCAACTCGGACAGATCATGCTGCCCGGTTCGATCGACCAGCGCGTATTCGTAAACCCAGCCAACACCGGTCGCGTCGGGACCCAGCGCCGGCTTGGCGCTCGCGGGCAGCTGACCCGGAAACCTGGCTCAGGTACTCGAGCACCCGGGAGCGTGCCCAGTACAGGTCGGTGCCATCCTCGAAAATAATGTAGACGAACGAGTCGCCAAAAAAGGAATAGCCACGCACCGTTACGGCCTTTCGGTACCGCGAGCATGGCTGTCGTCAATGGGTAAGTTACCTGGTCTTCGACCACCTGCGGTGCCTGCCCCGGATACGACGTCTTGATAATGACCTGCACATCCGACAGGTCCGGCAGCGCATCGACTGGCGTCTGCTTGATCGAGTACATGCCCCAGGCGACCAGGAAAACCCGGTCGCCAGCAACACCAGCGGCCGGTTATTAATCGACCAGCGAATCAGGCTCGCAATCATTACTCTGACTCCGGCGGCGTGACAGCAGTGATAACGTAAATGCCGCTATCCTGCTCTTCGATCGTGACGTCGATGGACTGTCCCTTCAGCAAGTCCCATCAGCAATTGCTCATCGTCCACCGCAAATCCCATGGTCATGGCCGGCCAGGACCACTCGGGGATAGGCTCGTGATGCAGGGTTATCTTCTGCTTGATCGGATCGATGCCAAGAACAGTGGCCCGCAACCTGAACGGATGACGCCGGTTTTTCGGCGACCCGGTCATCCATGCGCGCCAGGGCGGACTCGAGGTTAGACTCGGAATCAATGAGAAACTGGCCTGAGGTAACCACCAGGTCAGTGGTGCCGATACCCGAGAGAATCTCTACCCTGTTGCCGGACTCGATACCAATTTGCACCAATTGCGCACGAAATTTGCCATCGCCCAATGCCAGCACAACGCGGTCCGAGGCTCCGCCGCGAATCAATGCTTCGCGCGGGACATGCACAACCGGCGCTGTCTCAGTACCATGGATGGTCACGCGAGCGAACATGTTAGGGCGAAAAAATCCGGATGTATTGTCGAAGCGCAAACGAATCTTGAGGGTGCGCGTTTTCCGATCCAGTTCGGGATAGATGTAATCGACTGTGCCCTGCAGACGCTTGCCCGGCAGGTAATCCAGCTCAACCTCAGCGCGCTGTCCTGGCCGAATCCAGTCTGCCTGGCGCTCGAAAACCTCCGCCAGCACCCACACGCGATCAAGTTTCGCGATCGACATCACATCGGAGGCCGGCGTAATGAATTCACCTTCCCGTACCGCAAGATCCGCAACGACCCCATCGCCCTCTGCGGTCACAGCCAGTCTCTGGTTCACCTTTCGACTTTGCTTCAGGCGATCGATTTCGCTGGTTGAAACGCCAAGCGCAACCAGGCGCTCGCGAGATGCTTTCAATAATATCGAGTTGCCGCTGCGCAACGCGGTCAGGTATTCCTCCTCGGCATTAACGAGGGTCGGTGAATACAGTTCGAATAATGTCTGGCCCTGCCTGACCGGATCACCGGTCGCAGTAATTTCCAGGCTCTCGATCCAGCCGTCAACCCGCGTATGAATGTGTTGCAGCGTGTCCTCGTCATAGCCGACGTAGCCCACGGTATCGATACGTCGCGACAATACGCTGTATTGCGCCTGCTCTGTGCGGACGCCAAGATTGTTAATGACCTGCGGGGAAATGGTGACAACACTCTCATCCTCGCCACTTGCATACACCGGCACCAGATCCATACCCATTGGTGACTTGCCGGGCTCATCGCGACGATAGTTTGGATTCATCGGCGCCTTCCAGTACAGGATCGCAGGCTCGGATCCAGCGGAATCAGTTGTTGCATGTTCGTCGGGCCCCGACGACCAGCGGTCAACCGCCATACCGATGCCGATGCCAGTGATCAGAACTATGAGAATAGTAATCGTGTTTTTCATCGGGGAAATCCTCCGAGATTGGCAAGTACCGCGTAGCTTTGCGCACGCTCCATCTGCAGACGTACGTATTCGAGACGGGTATTAAGATCGTCGACGTAACCCCGCATGACATCGGCAAAATCGCCGGTATCACTTTGATACGCCGCGAGCGCCGCGGATGCATTGTCGGCCGATACGCCCAGTATCGACTCCTCGTACAGAGCCAGGCGACTGCCGAGTTCCTCCCAGCGCACATATTCAGCATCCAGCTGGCTGTTGAGGCGTCGCAGCAATTCCTCGCGGGACTGGTCAGCTGCCCGCCGCTGACTTAACGCAGCACCAACCGACTTGTCCTGGCGGTTACTACGAAAGAATGGCAGGTCAACGGTCACTGACAAACTGACGAAATCAGATCGGGGATCGCCATTCGACAGGAACCCGTCGCGGTATCCGTAGCCAAGATCCACCGCCCAGTCCGGTTTGTATTTTTGCTCGGCAAGATTGACGCTGACAAAACTGGCGCCAACACTGGCATCGGCTGCCAGCATCGCGGGATGTGCCCGCAGGTCCTTTTTCAGCACCGCCAGGGGCGGCACTGCGTTCCATTCGGGCAACATCGTTGCCAGCGGACGCTCAGACTCCGTACCGACCCATTCCGACAAGGCGGCGCGCGAACGCGAATGCTGATTGCTCATATTAATGATGCGATCGTCCAGTCGCCTGAGCTCCAGGTCTGCGCGCAGCACGTCCTGTTGGCTCTTTCGCCCGACAGAGTAAAGCGACGTCGTGATAGTGGCGAGATCAGCAAAGAACGGTCGCGACTCGATCGCCATCTGGTGCGCTTCGCGCCAGTAATGCGTTTCCAGCCAGGCCATGCGGACCGCTGTCAGCACGTCACGACCGCGCCCGTCCGCCTTGTGTGACATCTCATCGGCGAGCGTGCGAAATTTGCGGGTTGTCAGTTCCCTGGTATCGCCGCCCGGAAAAACCTGGCGTATTCCCAATTGTGCCTGCGTCATCCCCTCGGTCGTAAAACCGCCGGACTGAATCGGGAAATTCGCCAAACCGACGCGCATTGTCGGATCAGGTAACTGACCACCGGCGACTGATTCGTCGCGTAATGCACCGGCACGCAAGCGGAGCGAATTCTGGCCGGGCTCATCGTACAGAGCCAGCTCTTCCGCCTCCTGCAGTGTCAATGGCAGTGCCTGCTGTGCAGCCACGACTTGTGTAAAGAACAGTCCGGCAACAAGGCCAATTGTCCTGAATAGAAAAACTACGCCATAGCGCGTTATATTTTTTGACTGGGGCGTGCGCCCGAAATTGATCAACATCTAACAAACTCCTGCGGAGAAACCGAAAAACCAACGGTCTTAATCGCAGTGTTTGTTAAATCAGATAGACGCAGTTAAGAAGATTGAGAGGCGGCCGATAGCCGGGTGCAGTCGCCACAACACGAATGCCAGGCGACACAATTTTGTGATCTGCAAGCTGATCATCGGCAATAGCAGAAGTGATGCTGACGGGAATATCGAATTGCGCGTCATTGAGCAGAAGCTTGTCACGCCGGTTATCCAGGCTGCATTGCACATCAGTCTGGCATTCAGCTGACATTTCCACATCACAGGACATGACCACTTCGCACGCCACTGGCGGGCAATGCCCGCAATCGGCATCTGAATCCGCACTGGCCACATCCATCGCATGCCCGGCATGAGCAGAATGACCTGATTCCATGGCGATGGCCATGGCCGCACCGGCGTCCGACTCCATCGCCATCAGGCAGGGCTGTAACGAAACACTCAGCCACGACACGACAAACAACGAGAGGACGAATCGACCCCAGGTATGTCCGTGTGTACGCAATGTGTTCAGGTCAGCCAAGATATTTCCTTTCCGATCAGTGCACCCTACTCAGTCTATTATTCACTGGCAAGCGTGATTGTTACCTACGTCACAGAGTTGCCAACTGCACCTGATTCGCTACACCTCACAGCAGCTGTCACCTTCCTGTATCGGTGGGCACTTCACGGTGCCGAAGGAGCAATAAACGCAACAGTCACCGGGATTCGGCTTCAACAGTGCCGCACAGCCCTTACAGTCATAATAGTACTGACAGGCATTCAGTGGCATTCGTTCCCGCTCTGTATGACCACATTCCGGACAGGTAATTTCAGAGAATTCAATCAATTACGGCTCCGATATGCGCCTCACCGCGCTCTCTTGCCAGCTCCACCTGCTTTTGTCTCTCCGCAAGTCGCTCCTCCCGTTCCGGTGTAGCAGAATTTACGCACTGTGGACACGAAATTCCCTCGCGATAATCGGTGGATTTTACGTCCGCATCGCTCAACGGGCGCCGACAGGCGTGGCATTGCACATAGCCGCCCTCGGCAAGATCGCGATCTACGGCGACCCTTGTATCGAATACAAAGCACTCACCATCCCAGCGATTGTTTTCCTCAGCAACTGTTTCGAGGTATTTAAGGATACCGCCCTGCAGCTGGTAAACCTCATCGAAACCAAGCTCGAGCATCAATGCCGTCGCTTTTTCGCAGCGTATGCCGCCGGTGCAAAACATCGCCAATGGGCGCTTCTTGTCATCCTCATCAAGCTTGCTCGCGAAATCTGCAAATTGGCGGAAATTATCTGTACCGGGATCAACTGCGTTCGGAAATGTGCCAACTTCAAATTCGTAATGATTGCGGGTATCGATAATCAGGGCATCCGGCCTGGCGATAAGGGCGTTCCACTCATCTGCACCAATGTGTTTGCCAGTCAGATTGTCGGGCCTGATATCAGGCCTGCCGAGGGTGACAATTTCATTGCGGATTTTGACGCGCATGCGGCGAAATGGTGCTTCGCTGGCTTCGTTCCAGCGACCCTCAATCGGCTCCGCAAGCGACAATCTTTCCTGCAACCAGTCGAACACTGCTTGCACGGACTCGCCGCTGCCGGTCAATGAACCATTAACGCCTTCTTTTGCAACCAGGAGCGTGCCCAGAAGATCGTGATTCTGACACAACGCAAGCAAGTCCACGCGCAACTTCTCAGGATCATCGATATCCGTAAAACGGTAAAACGCAACAACCTTCATACTCGATCAACCCCTGGGCCCGAAAAAGTCAGCGACAAAATACTGTGGCGAATTTCTTCACCAAGCACGAGCCGTGCATCTTCGCCGATGCGATTGATGTCATCATCAAATTCAAGAAAACCTGACGCATTGCGCCGCAAGACGTCGCGTTGGCGCAGGATATTAATGAAGTCGCGGAAAAGTGCCTTGTCAAAGAAGTCAGGTGAATGCAGGCCATAAATCATCGCCATACGTTGCGCGCTTTTCTGACACAGGCCTTCGAGCTTGGCGCGCGTCAATGTACCGGAGCCATTTCTCACGAGCAATGCGATCACCAGGTAAAAACGCTGCAGCATCGAGACCATCGATTGTCCCAGCATCATTAGCTGAAAAGCCGGGCCCGATCCGGCCGGCGGTCGAACCAGAAACTTGCCGTCACGAATCAGAATATTCTCTTCGATAAGCGCATCGATTGCCGCTGCCGTAACATCATCGATATCTTCGTAATCCCACTGCAGGCGCAATTCCGTTTGCATGAACGGATAGATCAACCGCACAAGACGCAGTAACTCGCTGTGCTCGATGCGCCGTCCCTGTATGAAACAACACGCGATCGACGCCGGAATGGCAAACAGGTGCTGCACGTTATTGCGAAAGTAAGTTAACAGCACGGCTTCGCGCTCGGCCATGCTGACCACATCCCCCAACGGGTGCGCAGTACGGCTGATCACTTTGAGTTTCTCTCCATGATCAATAATATCTTCGGGCGACCAGTCCGGAATCGTTACTGATTCTGAGTACCTGAAGCGTTTCAGCAAACTCATGCTGAGCTGCAACTGTCGCTGCAATTCAAGCTCGCCCATGGTCTGTTTTGGAGTCTCCAGCAAAACGGACGCCAGCAGGCTGATTGGTGTTACGGCCGCTGCGGCGTTTATGCCACGCATGATGTCCTCGCCCAGTTCGTCGATGATGTCACTTATCCAGGTCGGTCGTTCATCATCATTAGCCACACTCACCCGCCAGTCGGGTCTGCGGGCATCCAGCATCGGGTCGAGTGGAATGGGCTTGCCAATATTGACATAGACCTTGCCGAAATTTTCGCGCAAGGACTTGACCGAACGAATCAGGCCGGACAACGTTTCTTTTTTCTTCGCGGCTCCGCCCAACTCGCTGATAAATGAATCACCTTCGATCAGCTTTTCATAACCGAAATAAACCGGCACGAAAACGAGCGGCAGCCGTGGCTCCTGGACATAAGAGCTGACCGTCATGGCCAGCATGCCAGCCTTCGGCTCCAGCAGGCGACCAGTGCGACTGCGACCACCTTCAACAAAATATTCGATCGCGTGGCCGCGTACGAGAATTTGCCGCAGGTAGGCATTGAATACTGCCGCGTACAGGCGATTCCCTTTGAAAGTTCTACGTAAAAAGAAAGCGCCGCAGCGACGCAATACTGGCCCTATGAACGGCATATTGAGGTTAATGCCGGCAGCAACATGCGGCAGGCTCAAACCCTGGTGATAGACGATGTAATTCAGGAGTAAATAGTCGATGTGGCTCCTGTGACACGGCACGTAAACGACCTCGCTATCACGGGCAACCTCATGCAGTCGATCGACATGCTGCAGCTCAATGCCATCGTAAATCCTGTTCCATACCCAACCGAGAAATCGCTCCAGGACTCTGACGGTCGGGTAGGAAATATGGGCCGCAATTTCCCGCGCATATTTGCGCGCCTTCTGCGTCGATTGCTCAAGTTTTGCGGCGTTGTTGCCCGCATCGGCATTGATCGCCGCACGCACGTTTGGATCCGCAAGTACGTGGTTAAGCAATGTGCGCTGATGCGACAGGTCGGGGCCAACTGTCGCGACTCGCCGCTGGCGGAAGTGGACCCGAAGAATTCGCGACACCTTGCGAAAGGCGATCTCGGTCTCCAGCCCGTTCTGCACGATCGAACTCAATGTCAGTGGCTCGCTGTACCTTAATAGAGTATTGCGCCCCTGGAAAACGGTTGTGAGCAGCTTGCGCGTGCGCCCGGCAACGTCCCAGTTTTCAGTAAACAGCAATCTCAGCCAGGAGTGTTCTTTCTGTGGCGAGCGACCCCAATATATCGCGACCGGCACCAGCAGCAGCTCCTTGCCCCCGGCAGCGATACTGGCTTCGACCAGCCGCTTAAGTCGCATCGAGCCCTGGCCACTGGTACGCCGGAAAATAAATCCGCGCTTGCGCCGCAAAACAACGATCCGTCGACGTTCGTTCGTGTCACCAAATTGCAACGAGTCTGTCGGCGATGGTAAGCCGTGGATCTTGCACAGGCGTTCAAGCGCCAATGTATCCGCAAGCCCGCCGGTTTCGAGTACATAACAGACAGGCGCATCGGTACCAGCGAGCAGGTCCGCGGGCTCCTCCGGCTGCACGGCCGGGCGGGCCCAGGTGGCGAAAACCTTTCCTGCCAGCCAATACCAGGGGCGAAATAACAGTCTGGCAATATTCATGGGAGGCCAATCTTACAGGTTTCCGGGGTGCCGCAAACCATTGCAATTTACGAATTTCTTGCTAATGCTGCAGCCATGGCAGAGTCATCAACCGAACATCAATGCTGGCTGATCGCGGATATCGGGGCGACAAGCAGTCGTTGTGCGATATTGCACATGCCTGGGGGCGATATTTCCGCTCCGCGGGTTTATGACAATGATGCTTTTTCCAGTCTCTACGAGTTACTCGCGGATTTTCTTGTCACATCAGGCGATACACCGCGTTGTTGCGCACTGGCAGTGGCCGCGCCGGTGCTCGGGAACGATGTTCGAATGATCAATCGTGACTGGCGCTTCGACACCGCAAAACTCGGTGACGAGTTTGGCTTCGAGCAAGTACGAATCCTGAACGACTTTCATGCCATCGCATTCGCGCTACCTGCATTCGACGACGGCAGCCGGATCGAAATCGGACAGGTGAAGAATCATCAGAGCGGCAATATCGCGGTACTGGGTCCCGGCAGCGGGCTTGGCATGGCGACATGGGTCGGCGAAAAGGAAAATGGTGTTGCGATGTGCGGCGAGGGTGGCCACATAACACTTGCCGGACGTAACGATGCTGAAACCATGATCATCGAAAAACTTCGTGAGCGTTATGGACATTGTTCCGCGGAGCGCGTTCTCTCCGGGCCCGGATTGATTGCGTTGCACGCCGCGCTGCACGGTATTGACGTCGCAACGTCTGAGGAAATCACGAGTAGTCCGGACGACGCGAATTGCGATGCAACCATGCAACAGTTTTTTTCGTTTCTTGGGAGCGTTGCCGCAGATCTCGCCCTGATTACGGGCGCGTTTGGTGGAGTCTATATCGCGGGCGGAATCGTGCCAGCATGTGTTGAGCAGCTCAAAGCGTCAGACTTCAGGTCACGGTTTGAGGACAAGAATCGATATCGTGGGTATATGGAGTCGATTCCGACGTATGTGATTACGGATCCGTATCCTGGGCTTAGGGGATTGGCGGAATATGTCGCGAGGCGAAGCATTCGCGGCGACTAAGCTACCGTACATCCCTACGCACTGGAACATAAGCAAAAAAAGAAGACAGCCGCTCCTACAGATTGCTGCAACGTGTGGGATTACTACAAACTGTAGGAGCGGCTGTCTAAATTAATGTGCTTTGGTAGCAGATTAGAGAGATGCACAAAAGCGAAGACGCCGCGAATAGACCAAACTACGGTTTCTTCTTCGAAGAACCCTCAGCCTCATCCAAAGCCGCATCCATTCGATCTTTATGCTCGAAACCTAAATCCTCAACCTGCCGCGCCTTGTCCATCTGCGCGTTATAACCAGCAGCAATCTCGGCGCCAACTGTTTCCTCAGGTTCATCCGACTCCCCGGAGCTGCAGCCGACGAAGGACAGCGACAGAGCAAGTAAAAGCAGCATTCTCATGACAATCTCCAGTATCAGTCACTGCTGAGATTGTGGATGAACCGCGTCAGATAGTATGTGATCTCGTCGAGATTTGCGGTCAGCCGATGATCACCGTCAACCAGGTGTAGCGTCGCATTGCACGCTTGCGCAAATCTGATGCTGTTCTCAACGGGCACAATGTCGTCATCCCAGCCGTGCACGATAGTAGTCGGCATTGCGGGTGCAGGTGGAGTCAGCTCTTCGTGGCCCTGCATGTAGTAAGCCGGAGCCAGTACAAATAAGCCGATCGCGCCTACCTTCGCTGCAGCCGCTGTCGCAACGTGTCCACCCATGCTTGAGCCCACAAGCACCAGCGGCTCTTCTACCCCTGCGCAGCTTGCAACGAGTTTCTCTACCCGCTCGGTCGGATCTGCAATGCCCTGGTAGTCGACACTTTCGGCGCGGCAACCAAGTTCGCGCACCACCTCGGCCATCACTTTGATTTTCGTTCCCCACGGACCGCTTTCCTGTCCGTGTGAAAAATAGACCGCCGGCATCGTCATACGATGATGCCTTCCCCGTCATGACACATGTCTTCAATTTTTCGGCTCAATAACCAGTCGCGATCCTGACCCCAGATTGCTACGTCCCCGATTAAGAACGATGGCACGCCCCACAGGCCTGCTTCGGTCAATGCCTCCCGGTTCGCTTGCGCCCAGGCTCGCCATTCTTCCTTTTCCAGCGCCTCTTTCAGATCCGGCCAGAACAAGCCGCTGCGATCAGCGACGATTTCCATACCCTCGTCCGTGGCAACATCAATCGCCTCGGCGAATACCGCCTGGCCGACCGCCAACAGGAATTCCCGCTCACTACCCTCGCTCTTCGCGTAATAAAAAGCGGCGATACAGCGCTCAGCGCCCTCCCCGAGAGAGTCGGCAATCTTGCCAAACGGCACTTCAAGCCGTTCTGCCTCACGGTTGGCATCATTGACGATGTACAGGAGTTTAGGCCTGGGCACTTTCAACCCGCGCATCACCATCGGTAATACCGGCTTCACTTCCAGTTTAAGCCCGAAAGCGTCGGCAATCTCATAGGTGCGTTCCAGCGCAAGGTAGGCATACGGACTGCGGAACGAATAATACATTTCAAGCGGCGGCAGACTTGCTGCTTTCACAGGTTTTGTGACCGGCAACTTCAAACGCATTGCCTGTTGCAACGAGGCCAGTTCAGGAATTGGTTCTTTGTAGCGATTCAATCCCTGCTGATCGAATCTTTCAATCAGGTAGTGCAATCGATCAACACCCCAATACCACTCGCCGGCGTAATGCATCGTTGCGCAATTGTAGTGCCCCATTTTTCGCAGCAGCAGCTGGTTCTGGCCGATCAATACGTTTGTTTCGGATAATTCTGCCTGCGCTCTGCCGACAATGCGTGCAACACCTTCCGGGTCGCCGCGCCAGTAAGCGCTGAGCGCCTTTATGAACGTTTCAGAAAAATCTTTCTCGTCATGTTCTTCGCCAAGAAAATCCAGCAGCGATCGACGGTATTCGACCGCCGGTGTAGTGCCGACATCAAGAAACGGCACGCCGAACTCGTTTGCCAATGCGGCGCAATCTGCCAGCGCATAATCAGCCAGCATGCCCGGTTGTGGCGTGTAATCACCACTAAGCGCCTGGCAAAGGTAAAAACGAAACTCCACTTTCTTGTATCTGGTTATTACGTGTTCCAGGTAATAACTCAACAAGTATGAATAGGGATCATCCAGTTGCAGGAAAACCGAGACAACGCGCTTCTTAAAGGTTAGTTTTCTGCGAAATTCTGTTAGTGAACGTCGTAGGGTAATAAAACGCTTGTCGAGAATGATCTGGACATAAAGTGAAAGCAGTTTTTGTTTCATTTATTCGTCGTCCCAGGCATCACTTGGTTTCCACAAAAGTTCATCCAGATCAGGTTGCCAGCGATATTTTTTCATGTCGACGCGGCCCTTGAGGATGGCAACATCTTCCATCATAAGCCGTTTCGCTTGTTCATTAAACGCATCACTGCCGTGCTCAAACGCGATTTTTCCTGAAGCGGTAATAACGCGAAACCACGGCACATCGTGTCCGCGTGGCAAATGCCGTAGCGCATAACCAACCTGACGCGCGCCACGTCGTACGCCGGCAATTTCTGCTATTTGCCCGTAGCTCGCAACCGATCCTGACGGAATATCACGAATCGTGCCCCAGATACGTTCATTGCGCTTTTGAGTACTTGTATTCATTATTTTCGGCTCAGATCATACAGATTTACACTTTAAAAATCATATACATAGAGTAATCCCTTCTGATCAGGAGGGACCTCGAATTCGTTACGACCGTGCCACTGGACGCCGAACGCTAACCACTCCTGGTGTTCCCGAGTCATAATGTAATGAGTACGTCGCCCTGCACCGCCGGGCAACGGACGTCCGACGTAACATACAAGCAACAATCAGGAACAGCACGGCGATTATGAGACTGGTATAAATAACTATGACTAGCGATAACAATAAAGGTCTGTTCACCGAACCAGGCCATGAACTCGCAGACGATTCAGAAGATGCGTATATGGGTTTTCTGCACAAGATTATTCGTGTAGCAGTAAAAGTGCTGGCGGCACTGATGGTTGCGGTCATTGTCTGGGGCATAGGTGATGTCATTTATGTTTTGTATCAGCGCCTCATGGAGCCGCCATTCCTGCTCCTGAGCATTAGCGACATCCTGGCCACATTCGGCGCTTTCCTCGCTGTGCTGATTGCCATCGAGATATTCATAAATATAACGCTCTACCTCAAGACTGACGTTATTCCAGTGAGGTTAGTCGTCGCTACCGCGTTGATGGCGATATCCCGGAAAGTAATAATTTTTGATTTTGAAAAAATTACACCTTTGCTTGTATTAGCAACTGCCACCGTTGTCCTGGCGTTAGGAATTACCTACTGGCTTATCAGTACAAGGACCCGCGAATAGATTGTCTACTGCGAAAACCGCCTTGCAGGAAATCGGCATGACTTGGGCTGAAAATTCTCAAACCGACATTCCAGCTATTCAACTAATACCCAGGCGCATCTGAATTTCTTTTTTCGCTTGTCGAAGCACCGTGTCGCGGTCGAGACTGTCCAGGATTTCTCTTACCACCTGTTTCGGCCCACCCTCGCCCCAGGATTTTCCTTTTGCCAGGTAGTCCGCAGCGATCTGGCCGACGACGTAGGTACTGTAATACGCGACCGTGCCTTGCGCGCCTGCGGTAACGATTGTGGAAAGTCCTGCAGTGCCAACTTTTAACGCACTCGATACGAAATGTAGCGCCCAAACCGTGCCCATCAACGCTGCGGCCTCGGCGATGATGACGCTGACGAGCGATCCTGCCTCGCGACGACTGATCGGCAGATCGTAGACTTTGGACAGGTGCATCACCATGCCAACGTCGATGAAGGCTGCGGCAAATAAATCCGCTACCGGAATCGGGTTAAAGGCAACCGCGATGCCTTTTGCCACGCAGTACGTCCTGACCAGTTTATCGCCGATTTCGCGGCGCGCATTGAGGATGCGGATGCCAACCTGGTCGCTGAGATCTGCCGCGAACAAGCTGGCGTTGAGTGCCGCAAGCGTTTTTCCCTCTGTTTCGAAAATATCCCAGAGACGTACACGCAGTGCGTCGATATCGGGATCGCGCACGCGCGTGGACGCGGTCTCTCCGCCTTCATCGTCGAGCTCTACGACCTGTTGCGGGCGCGGTTGTGCCGCCACTGTTAACACATCGTCCGGATCAACCAGCCCTGCTGTCTTTTCCCTGACCGACTGCAACAGCGCAGCAAGTTCGTCCTGCGTGTAAAGGTCGGATTTGTTCAGCGCAACGACGACCGGCCTGCCCTGCTCCAGCAAGGTGCGCAACGACTGTAATTCACTGTCGGTGATGTCGCCGTCGACAACGAAGATGACGAGATCAGAACGATGCGCGACCTCTTTGGCCATCGCCTCGCGATCTTCTCCGCCGGCTTCATCAAGGCCCGGTGTATCAATCAAAAAAACGCCCGCCGCTTCGACTTCGGACCACTGCTCCATAGTGGTTTTTCGCGTCTCTCCATGCAGGGGGCTAACGGCGAATTTTTGTTCGCCAATTAGTGCATTCAAAAGTGATGACTTGCCGGTGCTGACGCGACCGAACACCGCAATATGCAGATGTCCGTGTTGCAGTTTATCCAGCATTGCCTGCACGGCTTCATAGTCATGCGAGAGTGACTCGCGAATGCCGGCCGGCAAGCGTGAGTCTTCAATGAGGTCTTTGAGGCTTTCGCGGGCGAGGTTCAGGTGTGTGGAACCGCCGTCGGCCGCCGCTTCAGTCGAGTTTTTTGTCTTTGCCCACGGCCATGGTGGCAACTTGTCTAACACCCGCTTCAATATGCTCACTGATTCCGTCCTCAAATTCTTTCGCGGCCATTGCGGGGTCGAGTGCACCGTGCTTCGTCAGCGTCAGCACGAGACTTCTGCCGAGCGCATCGAAGATAAGGCCATAGGCTACAGCATGTACGAGGCCTCCGGCGACAGTGCCTATGCCGGGGAACGCCTTGAGGCCGTTGCCGGCGACGGCAAGACTCAGGGGCAACGCCTTGCCCGCCCGACTCTGGCTTAATGTCAGAAACTCTTCTACATCCAGGTCGCGTGGTGCCGCATCGAATAATTTGCAAAGCTCGCGCGTCATCGTGGTGCCGATGTAACCCTGGATAATGATATCGCTGCCCGGGCTGACTGCCGCCAGCGCGCCGATCACAGCCTTCCGGGTTGAATTACGAATCACCTGTTCCGCACGTTGCTGACGATATTCGCTCTCTGCCGCAGCCAGTTTGTCTGCTGCGAGGCGGAATACCGCACGGTCGCGGCGCGCGTCGAGCGACACTGCATCATCTTCAAGCAACCGGTTGATTGCCACGACCAGGACACCGATATCCGCCGGTCGCTTGCGGCGAATACTGGTCTCGCTACCGTCGGGCTGGCGTTTGACGACTTCCACCTCACCACCGGCACTGACGGCAACGACCCGATCACGAACAAAGTCGCCACCGAGTTCATTGAGATGGTCCAGCAAACGCTCCATCAACATAGCCTGTTCCGGCGCGTCGTAGCGGTCCGACTTATTCATGACGAGTACGAGTGGTTTCTCAAGTGCCAGCAACCATTTAACCGCAATACTTTCCGCTCGCGTCAGATCACCATCACAAACAAAAATGACGACCTGTGCGCGTTGCGCTTCCTGCTCGGCAATATGATCGAGCTCGCTTTCGAGTCCGCCTGTTCCGGGCACGTCGGTGAGTAAAATCATCGTGCCATTTTCATCACGCCAGCGATAATGACGTATATCGATTGTCGAGCCGCCGACCGGCGTAATCGCGACATCCGCATCCGGGATCAGCGCCTTGATCAGCGAACTCTTACCGGTGCTGATTTCGCCGAAGAAACACAGGTGGACCGATCCTGATTTCTGGCGCGCGGCCAGCTTCTGTAATTCCGACTGAGCCGCAGCGACATTGACGCCCGACTTTTCCGCTTCGCGGATGCGCGCTTCTATATCGGCTCTTTTCAGTTTTTGCGGGGCCCGCCCGTTCGGCTGGACCTTGCGGCGTACGACCAGGCGCATGACCAGCCAGAACGCAGCGACGACCAGCGCCGCCATGACCGCGATATAGCCATATAATAGTATGCGTGGGCCCTGGACGAGGCGATCCCAGACGTTTAGTGCGGACTCCGTAACAAACAGCATCGCGGCGATGGCGATCACGAATACCAGCAATATAATGAGCCCGATGGCGAGCCGTATGAATCGATCCAGTTTCATGATTGAAAGACTGCCCGAAACGAAGAAATAGTTAAAGTTCAGTGCCCACGACCGCGCCGCCGCAAACCACCATTAAGGACCCTGATATGCCTGCTCAACCGACCGCCAGACTTCGATTCTTGTCACTATCTTTGCTCGTCTCCTTACTTGCGCTCTCCGCATGTGCTGATAAAGAATCGCCCGCGTTCGCGACACTGGTTATCAGCAATGCGCGGGTATGGACGGGCGACGCCGACAACCCCTGGGCCGAGGCAGTTGCAAGCCGTGATGGACGAATCATTGCGGTAGGGAGCAATGCAGATGTCACTCATCTGATCGGCGATGACACACAAGTCATTTCCGTACCTGGCAGCATGCTCGTACCCGGGTTTATAGACACACATGTGCACTTCATTGAAGGTGGTGCCGGATTATCGTCGGTACAGCTTCGTGATGCAGCAACACCTGAAGTATTTTCAGAGCGCATTGCTGCTCATGCATCCACGATGGAACCCGGCGACTGGATTTTGCAAGGTGCCTGGGATCACGAGAACTGGGGTGGCGAGTTGCCGAACCGGGAATGGATCGATTCTGTGACACCGGACAATCCGGTCTGGATCCAACGCCTGGACGGTCATATGGCGCTCGCAAATTCACTGGCGCTCGGACAGGCCGGCGTCGATGCTGACACGCCCGATATCGACGGCGGTACGATCGTTCGAGATGCAGACGGGCGCCCGACTGGCATTTTGAAAGATAACGCAATGATGTTGGTAAATGCTGCGATCCCGACCCCATCCACCGCCCAGCTCGACAGGGAAGCCGCAGCGGCGATGCAGTATGTTGCCGCCAATGGGGTGACCTCAGTACATGACATGGCTGGATTCGAGAGCCTCACTACATACCGTCGTGCTGTAGCCGCGGGTACACTGACAACCCGTATTTACTCAGCAGTGCCGTTGTCACAGTGGGAGAAACTGCACGAGGATATCGCAGAAAATGGTCGCGGCGATGAATGGTTGCGCACCGGTGGGTTGAAGGGCTTCATGGATGGTTCGCTAGGCTCACACACGGCTGCGTTTCTCGAACCGTTCACAGACGCAGCGGAAGATAGCGGGTTCCTGATCAGCGATCTTGATGAAATGCGTGAGTGGATCGTTGCAGCGGACGCCGCTGGTTTGCATGTCATGGTACATGCCATCGGTGACAGCGCGATTCGTGATTTACTCGACCTTTATCTCGACGCCGAAGAAGCGAATGGTGCTCGCGATCGTCGTTTTCGCATAGAACACGCACAGCATATTCATCCGGACGACATTGGGCGATTTGCGATACAAAACGTCGTCGCTGCCATGCAGCCTTATCATGCAATCGACGATGGCCGCTGGGCAGAAAAAGTCATCGGCCCGGAACGTGCGAAGACGACCTATGCATTTCGTTCGCTGATTGATAGTGGCGCCCATGTGGCATTCGGCAGCGACTGGTTCGTCGCACCGGCGATACCACTGCTGGGCATCTATGCCGCCGTTACAAGACGCACGCTCGATGATGCAAATCCGGACGGCTGGGTGCCGGAGCAAAAAGTGACTGTGGAACAAGCGCTGCATGCATACACAACTGAAGCCGCATATGCATCGTTTGAAGAGGACATAAAGGGCCAGTTGAAACCGGGAATGCTGGCTGACTTTGTATTGCTCGATCGCGACCTGACAAAAATCGCAGCGGAGACGATCAGGGATGCCCGGGTGCTTAAAACCGTGATTGGCGGCAACGTCGTCTTTTCAGCAGATTTGTGAAGAAGCTTCAGGAACCCTGTTTTGCCCGCCCGGTTCTTGGGATAATTGCTGCCCTGTTGCAGAGACACTGGTAACCGCGTGTTACAGCATTCTAAACATAACTCATTGTTTTTATTAATATTACTGATGCTTTCGGTGGTGCTAGCCGGCGGCTGTACCCATTCCGCAATTACACCTGAAACGGCAGATCTCGCGGTCCCGCAGTCCTGGCTGCACGACGGCGACAGCGGAACAGCCAGTTTCAACTGGCTGGAAAGCTTCAAAGACCCGCAAATAACCGCACTTGTGCAGGAGGCAGTGGCGAGTAACTACTCGCTTGCACAGGAGCGTGCGCGCCTGTACCAGGCCGAACAGACAGTTGTAATCACACGCGCTAACCGCTTCCCAACGCTCGATGTGTCTCTCGATGCATCAAGACGCGGCTTCGAGGACAGCACCGGGGCAAGCGTCATTACGGAGACGTTTAGCGCCTCGGTTGACGCTCGCTGGGAAGTCGACTTGTGGGGGAAACTGAACCGCGAGCAGCAAGCCGCACAACTTGCAATGGAGGCGCAACGGGCCAGGTTGCAATCGGTTGAACGCAATCTCGCCGCTGCAACGACCGGCGCCTTCTTTGACGTCATGGAAGCCAAGCAATTGCTGGAAGTCGCGCAACGCCGACTCGACAATGCCATCCAGAGCCACGACATCGTGGCCAGTGGATACCGCCAGGGACTCAACGACGCACTTGATCTGTACCTCGCGAGGAACCAGGTCGATCGCCAGCAAGCCAACCTGGCGCAACAGGAACAGGTTGTAATCGAGGCGATTGCCGATTTACAACTTTCGCTGGCGCGGTATCCCGATGGACACATGGAAATTCTGCAGACGTTGCCGGTTATCGAAGACCCGATCCCGGCTGGCCTGCCCTCAGAATTGCTGACGCGCAGGACCGACGTGCAGGAAGCATGGCTGAATCTTTTAGCAGCGGACGCGAGTCTCGCTGCAACTCACAAGGCACGCTTTCCAAGCCTGTCGCTGGTTGGCAGTGGCGGTGCAGCCTCGGTGGAATTTGGCGATCTTCTGGACGGTAACAGTGCTGTCTGGTCCCTGGTGGGCGGACTCTCGCAACCACTTTTTAATGCTGGCAGGCTGGAAGCCCTGGAAGAACAGGCTGCCGCCCGCGTTCAACAGGCGGAACAACAGTACCTGGATCTTGTTTTCCGTGCGTTTGCCGACGTCGAGAATACAATTGCCAGAACGACAACCCTGAAAAACCGCTACCAATCCTTTCTCGACGCAGAGACTAACTCAGGTGCCGCACTGACGCTGGCGCTTGAACAATATCAGCGCGGGCTGGTCACATATACAACCGTACTTGAATCGCAACGACAAGCATTTGACGCGGAAGCGACCGTTGTACAGCTCAGAAACCAGCTGCTGCAAAACCGCATAAATCTTTATCTCGCTCTCGGCGGCGAATTTTCAACCGACTACTGATGTGATGACAAGCCACCTATGAAAGTCAATATTAGAAAAATAGCGCCCCTGGCAATTATTGGTGGACTTCTTTTGTTTGCCTTCATCATAAAGATGAATCCTCCGCAAGCACCACAACGCCCGGCATTCTCCGGGCCGATGATGGCTGTTGACGTTATTCCCGTCGAGCGACAGAGCTACCAGGTCTACCTGCAGAGTTATGGCACCGTACAACCGCGAACTCAATCAACGCTGATTGCGCAGGTCGGTGGCCAGATTGTGTCAGTCAACCCGAACGTGCGTGGCGGCGGTTTTTTCGAAGAAGGCGATGTGCTTGCTTCGATTGATGCGCGTGACTACGAAGCGGATGTGCAGATAGCAGAAGCGATCCTGATGGATGCGAAACAAACGCTGGCCGAAGCCCAGGCACGCAGCAACCAGGCCCACGAGGACTGGGAACGGCTGGGTAACGAAGGTGAAGCTTCTGCGCTGGTTCTCCGGGTGCCGCAACTTGAAGCTGCCAAGGCGCGAATAAAATCGGCGGAGTCGACGCTGTGGAAGGCACAGCTGAAGCTTGAACGAACCGATATCGTGGCGCCGTTCGCCGGCCGCATCCTGAAAAAATACGCGGATGTTGGCCAGGTCGTTTCCAATAACACGCCACTCGCAGACATTTACGCCACCGACTACGTCGAAATTCGTTTGCCAATCAGGAACCGTGACCTGCCGTTTATCGACCTGCCGGAAATATATCGCTATGAAGAGACGGCAGAACATATAGGCGGCGTCACGATTCGCTCCGAACTGGATGGCAGTTCCACCTGGAATGCCCAGCTGGTGCGTACTGAAGGCGCAATCGACGAGTCCGCACGACAACTGCATGTCATTGCACAAATTAACGATCCATTTTCCGTTCAGCGCGAGGGGCAGACGCCTATCAAAATAGGCCAGTACGTTACGGCGCAGCTACGCGGAAAAATGGTTGCCAATGTCCTGGTAATTCCCAATGCTGCTATTTACCAGGGCAGCTATGTGTACATCGTGCGCGATGACATTTTACAGCGACGCGATATCGAAATCGCGTGGCAGAATGACAAAGATGCGATCATCGCCACAGGCCTCGAGCATGGTGATTTGCTTGTGACAACGGTGCTCGGCCAGGTCACCTCCGGCATTCGTGTATCGATAACTAGCGCAACCGGCAACCGGCACAAACCTGCTGACAAGACCGAAGGAGGCAGCAAGTGATTTCCTGGTTTGCCAGAAACACGGTCGCGGCAAACCTGCTGATGGCATCGATCGTTCTTGGCGGGCTGTTCGCTATCAATAACGGTGTGCGTCTTGAAGTATTTCCACCATTCGAACTCGATACTGTCAGCGTATCCGTGCCACTGCGTGGTGCGACACCGGAAGACGTCGAGCTCGGTGTTGCGGTACGCATTGAGGAGGCTATCCAGGATCTCGAAGGCATTGATCGAATTATTTCGCGATCTGTGGAAGGCAGTACACGGGTGCAAATTGAAATCGACTCTGATTATGACCCACGTGAATTACTCGACGACATAAAGAGTCGCATTGACGCGATCAACACTTTTCCTGCGGATACCGAGAAGCCGATTATCAGCCTCTCGGTGCGGCGTTTTGAAGTCATCAGCGTCGTTATCGCCGGAGATTATGCCGAAGAGGAGATTCGCCGCTTCGCGGAGCAGGTGCGTGACGAATTGCTGCGCATAGAAGGCATTACGCAAGCCGAACTCGCCTCGGTACGCCGTTACGAAATAGCCATCGAGGCGTCGCAGGATCGCCTGCGCGAATTTAATGTCACGCTCGCAGATATCTCGCAGGCGATTCGCAATAGCTCGGTTGATTTATCTGCCGGAAACATTCGCACGGAAGGCGGCGACGTGTTGATTCGCTCCAAAGGCCAGGCTTATCGACGCGCCGATTTTGCGGAGATCGTCGTCAAAACCAATCCCGACGGATCCATAGTACGTATCAGCGACATCGCCAACGTGCAGGACGGTTTCCAGGAGGAGTCGGTACGGACGAAATTCAATGGCAAGAATGCAGCATTTGTCGACGTTTCGCGTACCGGCAAGCAAAGCGCCATGGAAACGGCGGAGAAGGTCAGGAACTACATCGATTCAAGGCAGGACAGCCTGCCTGTTGGCCTGGAATTAAGTTACTGGGACGACGACTCGCAAATATTGACAAACCGCCTGGGAATTCTGGCCAGAAGCGCTGCCCAGGGCGGCGTCCTCGTGATACTGCTGCTCACCCTGTTTCTGCGACCTGCTATTGCCTTCTGGGTATTCCTCGGCATTCCGATCAGCTTTCTCGGCGCATTCATCCTGATGAATGTCTTCGACATCAGCCTCAATATGATGAGCGCGTTTGGCTTCATCATCGTGCTCGGTATTGTCGTCGATGACGCTATTGTGACGGGGGAAAACGTCTACAGACACATGCAGACGGGAGATAGTGGCCTGTCGGCCGCTATTCATGGCACCAAGGAAGTCGCTATCCCGGTGACTTTCGGAATTCTCACAACTATCGCTGCGTTCATGCCCCTGATTTTTATCGAGGGGCGTCTGGGCACGTGGTTCTCACCCGTGCCTATGGTGGTAATTCCGGTTCTGATTTTTTCACTGGTTGAATCAAAACTGATTCTGCCAGCGCATCTGGCACATGTCCGGCTACATAAGGACAAACCGACAGCAAAAGGCTTTTCTGCGTGGCAACAGCGCTTTGCTGATGGTTTCGAGGAAAAAATTATAAAGGTCTATCAACCCGCTCTGGATTTCACGCTCAGGCATCGCTATTCCACGCTCGCATCGTTTGTTGGCGTGCTGATCGTCATGATCATGCTGGTTACCAGCGGTTGGACGAAGTTCGTATTTTTTCCGTCGATAGAGTCAGAAACTGCCACAGCCACATTGGTAATGCCGGTTGGCACACCGTTTGAAGTGACTTCCAGGCACGCAGACAAAATGTATGAAGCTGCGCGAACGATGCGTGACAAGTATGCAAATGAAGCAGATGGCACCGGCATGATTACTAATATCCTGTCGAGTGCCGGTTCCAGTGGCCGGAGTAACGGTTCGCATCTCGCGCGAGTGCGTTTCGAAACTGCGCCCCGCGAGACGCGAACATCCGACCTGTCGGTAACCGACCTGATCAATGAATGGCGGCGTCTGGTCGGACCAATACCCGGTGCGGAATCCATTAATTTTCGCGCCACGTTTTTCCGCCCGGGCGAACCCATCGACGTTCAGTTCAGCGGCAATTCTCTCGATGAACTCAATCGCGTTGGTGACGAGCTAAAAACGCATCTCGCCTCCTACCCTGGCGTCTTCGAAATCGCCGACAGCCTGTCCGATGGCAAGGAAGAGTTACGCATCGAATTAAGCGCGCAGGGCCACCTCCTCGGCCTGACCCGATCAGACATCGTGCGCCAGGTGGGGCAGGCGTTCAAAGGACTGGAAGCACAACGCATCCAGCGCGGTCGCGATGACATCAGGGTACTGGTGCGCTTCCCGATTGAGGAGCGCGACACCTTATCCGCCCTTAACGAAATGCTGATCACAGCTCCCAACGGTCGACTGGTCCCACTGGCCAACGTCGCGAACTTTATTCCGGGCAAGGGACCATCACAAATCACCAGGATCGATCGTTATCGGGTACTCAATGTCACTGCTGACGTCGACAAAGACAATACCAACATGGTGGTTTTGCAAGGTGAGTTACGTGAGTTTATTGACGACATGCTGACCCGGTATCCGGGCATTACCTACGACATGGAAGGCGAGCAACGGCAGCAACGGGAGTCTTTTGGCAGTTTGCAAAGTGCGATAACCATATTGCTGTTTGTCATTTACTGCCTGCTGGCATTGCCACTCAAGTCCTATGTGCAACCGTTGATCGTCATGTCGGTGATTCCGTTCGGCATCATTGGTGCCATCATAGGCCACTGGATCATGGGACATCCCTTATCGTTCCTGAGCATACTGGGTTTGATGGCGTTGCTGGGCGTCGTGATCAACGACAGCCTGGTATTGGTCGATTACATCAATCAACAACACCGCGCCGGTGAACCGCTGCGTGATGCTGTGCGACGTGCAGGTGTTGCCCGTTTCCGGCCAGTAATGCTGACTTCGTTGACCACCTTCTTTGGATTGTTGCCGCTACTGTCGGAGAAAGCGTCCGCTGCGCAAATATTGATCCCGATGGCGATATCGCTGGGCTTTGGCATTCTGTTTGCGACGGTAATCACCTTGGTACTGATACCGACGAATGTGTTGATCGTGGATGATATCAGGCGTTACCTGAAATCCCGCGGCGAGGCGATAAAGCACGCTGTCACTGCAGACTGAGAATCGCCCGCTGGGCGGGCTCCTACAATTCTAATTAGTAACGTAGGAGCCCGCCCAGCGGGCGATGAACATTGCGGCTAGACCAGGAAGCCGAGATCGCGTACGGCGAAATTATCGATGTTCGGCGCGATGATGTCGAGATCCGTATCCGGAATTCCAAACCAGTTCGCCAGCGTCGCCGCATATTGATCTGCAGACGTCGTCGGGATCAGGCGTCCTCCGCCGATATCATCTGCACCATCCAGCGCGAGACTCGGAAACGTTCCGTAGATATCACGACCGAGCACCGCATCACCGATGATCAGTTGATTGCCACCCCAGGCATGGTCTGTTCCGTCGCCATTTGAGGTTAGCGTCCGACCGAAGTCCGATTGCGTGAAGCTGGTGACGCTGTCCGCCATCCCAATCTCAACGGTTGCGTTATAGAACGCCGTCATCGCCTCGCTAACACCTCCCAGTAACCCGGGTTGGTTCATTACCTGGTCATCATGCGAATCAAAACCGCCGATGCCGACAAAAAAGACCTGGCGTTGCATTGCGAACGTATCCTTAACGGCAATAAGTCGCGCTACGGTTTGTAACTGGGTGCCCAGCGGGGTTTGCGGGAACACCGTAGTGAGCGCCGGTCCGCTATCCAGTGCGTCGTTGACCAGGTCCGCTGTCGCGACAGCGCGACGTTGCACACCTGCAAAGCCGCGTTCGTAAATCGTGTCGTAACTGGCGCCGAGAACTCTTTCGAACGCGAGGCGTTGCTGATAAAAAATATCGTTCGGATCGCCCGAGTTTGAAAATCCCTGGAACCCAAGCGGCCCGTTACTACCAATAACGTAGGCAATTGTCTCTTCCGCAGATTGCAGGAGCGCGTTACCCGATAACGAAATATTGGTCGCAATTTGCTGGTCGGCCACGTTCATCCGAATCAGGTCGGCAATACGGCCCGCCCATCCGGTTTTGCTTACCGTGGCTCCTTTTAGCGAATTCCACTGATCCTGCTGGTCGTTATGCGAAAAAAGCTGCGGCGGCAACGTCACCGATCCATTGAATATGTCCGTTTTGGTTGTCGGCTGAATCAACGGTCCAATATTGCTGATGATTGCTGCGCTGCCGTTTTCAAACAATCCCTGCAGACCGGGCATCGACGGGTGCAAGCCATAATCGGTGCCATCCGCTGTAACCGGATTGATCGCCAGCAGATCCTGCTGCGCCACCGCCATGTTTTGCCGCGATGCTGCGTAGATATTGTATTCAGCATTGCTGCGTGGAATGAGCATGTTGAACGAGTCATTACCGCCATGCAGGAACACGCATACCAGCGCCTTATAGTCGGGGAACGGCGCACTCGTACCGATCACCTGCGAAAATGCCGCACTGGGGTAACTGCCAATTGCTGCCGTCGCTGCAGCAGCGCCGGTTGTTGTCAGGAATTCGCGTCGATTGAATCTTTTCATTTCTAATCTCCGAATCTATCGCTGGTACGCGAATTCAGGCGAAGAAACCACGAAGTAAATGGCCTCCGCGGTACGATTTGCGACGTCCGCCACATCTATGCGATCAATCATGCCGACCATTTCGGCTCTGAGGACATCTGAAACTGTACCGGCAAGAAGTTTACTCACCACCATGTCGATCAGCGCATTCGTATCACCCGCGATCGCCATTTCTTCGCCGATGTCGATAAAGACGTCGTCGGCCTCGAGATTCTCGTTGGCCGAATTGAGACCAAAACAGGTCAGGAAGAAATAGTTGGTGACGAACGTGTTCTGGTACTCAGTGGCGATTTCCAGCTCCGGCGCTACAAAACTGCTATTACGGATTTCCCCGGCCGGTGCAAAGAACGGACTGAAGAAATTGAACACATGCACCGCTTGCAACGGCCCCTGGCCAAAAATGAAATAAGAGGCAACCAACGGATACTTCCCACTCTCGGAACTGGCGGTATATGCACGCCATAACTGGGTGAGTCGCAGCAGCGGTTCCTTAATCTTTCCGTCAATTTCCATCGGTAAATCGGGTCGCGCCTCATCATCCATCAGGATGGCTTTGACAACCGCTCCGAGATCACCACGAACGCCGGAGCCATTGTTATCGAAGACTGCGCCGATCCGCTGTATG
>PVMK01121659.1_pt1 | contig 35305 bp, 25 predicted proteins | sample 1853481 | NCBI WGS metagenome assembly PVMK01 (sample SAMN08533507, study PRJNA380276) | Marine sediment metagenome, whole genome shotgun sequencing project. | reverse complement strand
CAACCCAAAAGGTTGGACGCTCGGCGTGGAAGGCCTTACCGAACCGACGCCTGGCGACGATCGGCATCGCCCTCGCCGGCATGCTGCTGGTATTTGGGATGGGTCGAGGCCTTCTGTGGGACAGCGATCACGCGCGCTTCAATCGCGACCAACTCGATCAGGTGTCTCCTTTCCTCTCGCATGGGGCCCGCAACGGAAACGGGCGAGGTCCCGCATTCGTCGGTGGGATTCGGGACGGCTGGTCGGCGCTTCAACTCTCGGACCGGATACTCGTGGTAACGGATCTCGTCGAAGCGTTGCGCGAGAGCGGCGTGCGCGACGTCATGATCTACGACGAGGATGGGTTTCTGCGCATCCAGGCACTCGGTGAGCAGCCGCCTCGCATGCTGCCCGGCCGCGATCCAGAACCCTGATCCGCTAGCCCGGCGGCCCGGCCGACGTGGAGATTTCGACCCAACGATCCCACGTGAGCGAGGGATCAGTCGCCCTGGAGGCGCGATTCCCGCCGTTCGAAGGTCAGTTGTGTTTTTTTACCGAGGCCTTTGCATCGGCCCCGCTCCGGGGCGATACTCGGCTCCATGATTTCAATAGGAAGCAAAGCGCCGAGTTTGCTTTGTCCGATCATCTCGGCCGCACGATTGCGTCGGCCGACTTTGTTGGCAAGCAACATCTTCTTCTTCTCTTCTACCCCCTCGACTTCACACCGACCTGAAGCCTCGAACTGCCAGCGCTGGATGCGCTGCAAGGTCGTTTCGAAGCCGCCCACACACAGGTCGTGGGTATCAGCATTGACAGCGTCTACAGTCACGCCAACTGGGCCGACAGCCTCGGAGGCATCAGCCTTCCGCTGCTCGCCGACTTCCACCCCAAGGGTGCCGTCGCCGAGAAATTTGGTCTCTACCTGGCCGACAACGGAATCACGGACCGAGCCACGGTGATCATCGACGCGGATGGCGTCGTGCAACACATCTCCGCGGTCGGGCCTGGCGGATCCCGGGACATCGACGAACTCGCCGGACTCGCCGAAGAAATCGATGCCAAATACGCCGGTAACCTCCCAGCCAAAACCAAGCCGCAGGGGGCAAAGAAGGGCACCCTCTTCGTGAAGAACCAGTGCGGCTCTTCCCGCGCGGCCTGCTGGCCAGGAGCAACCTCGGCCTCGGCGGACTGGTGGAAGTGCGCAACATCGACGAAGACGCCGCCGCCCGGGCCGAGCTGAAGAAGCTCTCGGGCAAAGAACAGGTGCCCTGCCTGGTCGAAGATGGAAACGCCCTTCTCGAGAGCGCCGACATCATCAAGAAGTGGGTCACCGAAACAACCGGCGCAAGCTGAGCGTACGCCAACCGCCTGAATCCAAACGGTGACCCCCCGCTCGGGTGTCCCATCGCGTAACTCTAGACTGTGACGGCGGTCGGTGAATCCGTCCTCGAGTCAGTCTCGTAGAACTTCGCGCGTGTCGCCGCGCGGTCAGCGCCGGCGGGGTGTCGGTCTAGGTCTAGGGCGCGAGGGGATCCCAGGCGGTCGTCCCCCGCCCGGCGGGCGGTGACCCGGCGGCCGCATACCCGGCGGGCGTCCCCCGCCCGGCGGTCGATGCCCGGGCGGCCGCATACCGGGCGGACGGTGGGGGCGATTCGGGCGGCCGTAGTCTCCCCAACAACAGGAGCCGCGGTACCAGGGATCGTTCCAGCCACTGTTGCCGTAGTAGCCCCCGCCGCTGCTAGAGCTGTAGTACACGGGCGAGCCGCAACCGGCGATGAGGGCGACTCCGAGAGCCAGCAGCCCTCCCACGATCCAGCCGACGAGACACCGACGACTCACTGCGCGGCCTCTGCGCCTGTTGGCTCGGCGTCTTCGAAGGTCCACTCCATGACACCGACGGTCGCGCCGAACGGATCGGCGATGACGGAGAGATGGCTCGCCACTTCCTCGGGGTCGCTCTCGTACACGATCTCACCGCCAGCGCTGCGTGCGCGCTTCAGCGTGGCCGCGACGTCTTCGACGCGCACGGAGCCCAGCCAGGTGGGCTTCGACTCGGAATCTGCGCTGAGCTGGCCCACACCCGCGCGAGAGTGGCCGCCGGCCGCCAGCACGAACTCCAGCACATCGGCGCTCTCGTCACTTCCCACGAAATCGAAGACCTCGTAACCGAACAGCGACGCGTAGAACTTCGAAGCCGCGTCTGCGTCGCGCGCGAAGAGGCCCACCCACAGCCACTCGCCGAACTGCGCGCGATAGTCCGGGGGATCACCGGAGCTCGACCGCAGCACGCCGAAGGGCGCTCCCTCGGCATCTGCCACGATCGCGAAGTCTCCGCGGTCCGGAGCGCTGCGCCGGCCCAACAGCACGCGGCCTCCTCCGGCCTCGGCACCGGTAACAGCCTTCGTTACGTCCTCGACGGACACGTAATGGACCCAACGCCCGTAGGCTTCTTTCGACTCGGGCCGCACGTAGTGGGCCACGCCCGCGACGGCGCGGCCATCGCTGTAGAAGATCGCATAGCGGTGCTTCGGGTGCTGGCTGACCCAGCGCCACTCCCAGCCGAAGGTTTCGGCGTAGAACTTTAGTGCGGCATCGAACTCGTTCGTGAAGAGGTCGGCCCAGATGAACTTCCCGGGAAGGCGGGTGTCATGGGCTGGTTGCTCGAGTGGCGGAAGCGGCGGCAGCTTGTCGTCCGCTGCAAGCGCAGGCCCCGCGCCGATCGCGACGAGGAGCGCGAGCGCTAGATATCGAAGGAAGATTCGGATCATTGCTCCGAGGTTCTCTGAAATCTGTGGATTTCCCGATCGCCCGGCGCAGCCGTCCCGCCACGCGCGACCGAGCGAGTATACGGGGATTACCCGAGTCTGACAGCAGCGGCGCGTGACGGAGCGCCCGCCAGGTCCTACTTGAGATCGTCGAGGATTTCCCGGGCCGCGTTGTGGCCGGGGATACCCGTGACGCCACCGCCCGGGTGGGTGCCCGCACTGCACAGGTAGAGACCGCCGATCGGCATCCGGTAGCGCGCGTAGCCGGGGATGGGGCGCATGTGCATGAACTGGTCGAGTGTCATCTCCCCGTGGTTGGGGTTGCCCTCGGGCAGACCGTAGGTGCGCTCGAGATCCTGTGGAGAAATCACCGCTCGTTGGACGATCAGGTCTTTGATGTTGGGCGCGTATTCGGCGAGCGTGTCGATCGCGACATCCGCGAACGCTTCTTTGCGCTCGTCCCAGCTTCCCTCCTCGAGCCGGTAGGGGCCGAACTTGGCCGTGATCGACAGGATGTGCTGTCCGTCGGGAGCCAGGCTCGGATCGCTCAGGCTCGGGATCAGCATGTCGAGATACGGACGCTCGGCGTATTCGCCGTACTTCGTGAAATCGTAGGCTTGCTCGACGTACTCCAGCGACGGCGAGATCTGAATCGGTCCGCGCAGCCGCGCCGCAGCATCGCTACCGGACAAGGACGCAAATTCCGGCAGACCGCTCAGCGCCAGGTGAATGCGCGTCCCCGTACCGCGATACTTGATGCAGTCGACGTGATTCATGAACGAAGCGTTGAGGGTGCTCGGCTTGACGAGCTTGTGGAAGGTCGACCGGACATCAGCAGCCGAAACAACGACCGGCGCGGTCAGCTGCTCTCCCCCCTCGAGCTGAACACCGGTGACCTTGTCGCCTTCCACCGAAATGTTCGCAACCGCAGCGCCGGTGCGAATCTCGGCACCAAAACCGCGCGCGGCGTCGGCCATGGCGCCCGTCAATGCACCAATCCCGCCTTTGACGACACCCGCCGAGCGGAACAGGCCGGTACCGCTCTGCGCCCAACTGCTCACGAGCGTAAATGCGGTGCCCGCTTCCATCGGTCCGTAGCTCAGGCCCAGCACACTGCTCGCTCCGATGGCACCCTTGACGGCGCCGGACTCGAAGAACTCGTTGAGCAGATCGGTCGTCGACATGGGCATGACGCGAAGCAGTTCGGGGATCCGCTTGCGTCCCAGCTTCCAGATGGGGCCAAGCAAACCAACTCCAGCGCGAATGTCCTTGAACTTCACATCCGGAAGATCCGCCGGAGTCATCTCCATGAGTCCGCCGACGACGTTCGCGATGGCGTTCATCAATTCAAGGAACTTGGGATACGTCTCGGCATCCGCTTTCGAAAACCGCGCAATCTCCTGGACGGTCTTCGCAGTATCCCGCCAGATCGTGAGCTGGTTTCCGTCGGGCTGCGGGCAGAAGGCCACCGCATCCGACTGAACGGTTTCGACATGCGAATCCAGCTTAAGGTCACTTCGCACCTTGGCGGACACATAGCCACCGCCATCGGCAATCGTCGAAACCTTGAAACCGGGGAAGATCTCCTCGGTAACGGCAGCTCCGCCGACCTGATCGCGCCTTTCCAGCACGAGAACCCGGCGTCCGGCCTTTGCGAGATAGGCCGCTGCAACCAGTCCGTTGTGTCCCGCTCCAATGATGATGGCGTCGTAATTTCCCACGAATCAATTCCTATGTCGTCTTTCGTCGCTGTTGGTTTCAATCCTCAGCGGCATGACCTGTAAGCCGCTTAGAGTTTCCCGCCCAGAATTTCCTTCGCGGCCAGCCGACCCGGCATGGCCATGATGCCGCCACCCGGATGGGTGCCCGATCCACATTGCCAGTAGTTGCGGATCGGCGTTCGGTAGTCCGCGTAACCCGCTGCAGGCCGAAAGAAGAACAGCTGATCGAGCGTCAGCTCACCGTGGAAGATATTGCCTTCCGTCAGGCCGATCTGATCCTCGAGGTCCCAGGGTGTCAGCACCTGCTTGTGCAAAATGATGTCCTTGATGTTCGGGCAGTGTTCCTCGAGCGTGTCGATGACGGCGTTTCCGAAGGCTTCTCGCTGCTGGTCGTGATTGCCGTACTGGGGCATGTCGTACGAGCAGTACTGCACGAAGATCGACATCACGTGCTTGCCAGGAGGCGCCATGCTCGGATCGATCATGCTGGGTATTTCGATTTCCATCACCGGTTTCTTCGAAAACGCCCCGTACTTCGCGTCGTCATAGGCTTTCTCGAGAAAATTCATGCTCGGAGCGATCGGCATCGAACCCTTGAGGAGCGCCGGATCTGGCATCCCATTGAACTTCGGGATCCCATCGAGTGAGAGATTCAACTTGCCCGACGAGCCGCGATACTTGAACTTGTCGATCCTCTCGACCAGATCCGACGGAAGCTCCTTCTCCTCGACGAGCTTGCGGAAAGTAACTTTGGGGTCGCAGCCCGAAACCACCGTATTGGCGTAGATCTCGTCGCCGTTTCCGAGCGCCACACCCACTGCAGAGCCGTTCTTGACGATGACCTGCGCGACCGGGGCATCGACTCGGATCTCGACGCCGTGGCTGCGGGCAGAGCTTGCGATGGCTTCGGCGACACCACCCGTACCGCCCATCTGCGCGCCCCAGGCCGAGAAGGCTCCGTCGAGGTCACCCATGTAATGGTGGAGCAGTACGTAGGCGGTCCCCGGCGACTTGGGTCCGAGGAACGTACCGATCACACTGCTCAGGCTGTGGTTCGCGCGGATGATGTCGGTCTCGAAGTACTCCGCCAGGAAATCCTCGGCGCTCATCGTCATGACCTTGGAGAGGGTGTGGAAGGTGTCCTTGCCCCAGACCTTTGAGGTGCTTGCCGAATTCCTTGAGGGTATTCAGATCGCGAAGATTGGGGGACGCAAGGTTGGGCGGGGTGAATCCCAGGATCGGCTTCACGGCGAATGCCATCTCGTACATCACGTCTTCGAACTTCGGTGCCATGTCGGCGTCACGCGGAGAGAGCTTCTTGAGTCCCTCCCGTGTCTTTTTCGCGTCGGGCCAGGTAATCAGCGGCGGACCATCGTTGTTCGCCATGAAGGTGGAAGAGATCGGATGAATCTGCAGACCGTGCTTGGCGAGCTCGAGCTCGCGGGTCACTTCAGGCCGCAGCAAGCTCACCACGTAGGAGCAGACCGTGTACTTGAAGCCGGGGTAGATCTCCTCGGTCACGGTGGCTCCACCAATCAGGTAGCGCCGTTCGAGAACCAGAACCTTGCGCCCCGCCTTGGCGAGATAGGCGGCACAGGTCAGGCCGTTGTGGCCAGCACCGATGATGATTGCGTCATAACTTTGCGTCATTTGAGTCCTTGGCTGATCGCTGCGTTTCCGATGTCAAGATCCAAAACTATCGTGGCCGAATCTAACCGCCTGTCGATTTCTTTCGCGGCGGGTCGAAGAAGGGCATCTTGACCACGGTGGCCGGAATCGCATAGGCCCTGGCCTCGACCACTTCTTCCATGAAGAAATGGGTGCCGAGCTTCCCGTATTGGGGTTCGACGCGGGCAATCACGATGTATTTCTTCAGCAGCCGCGACCACGTGCCGCTCGTTCCCCGGCCGATGTGGTGCTCTTGCGCCTCGTCGGAATAGATCGGAACGGGCCCAACCCAACCCTGCGCGGGCAGATGCAGCGGCATGTTGTACTCGCGATAGTATTTTTCCAATACGGTGACGTCGAGTTCGATCCCCACCGTGGTCCAGCGCGACGAGCCGCTCTCTTTTTCTTTGCGCAAAGCGTCTCGGCCCACAAAAAAATCACTGTCCAGCTTGACCATCCAATCGAGTCCCAGCTCAAAGGGCGAAGTCTTCTGAACATCGAAGAGCGTTTGGCTCGCGGAGGTAAAATCCGCGTCGATCTGAAGCAGGCCGGCTTCGATCCTCGTCTCGTTGAGGGCCAGCAGCCCGGCCGGACGCAACTTGTAGGGATCGTGGAGCGCCATCGCCGCATCCCAGAGTTTCTCGACATCCTGCGGCTTGACGAAGATCTCATAGCCCAGATCACCCGTGTAGCCGGTCCGTGCAATCATCGCCGGAGCACCAGCCACCTCGGCATCGGTGCAGTGAAAGAAACGCAGCGCGTCGAGATCGGCGTTCTTCGTCAACTGCTTCAGCAGCTCGCGCGAGGTCGGCCCCTGCAAGGCGATCCCTGCAAATTCCTCGGATGTATCTTCGATTTCGACATCGAGCCCAATTGCGTTGTCCTGCAACCAGTAGAGATTCGGAATGGTGGTGGTCATCCGGAAGTGGTTCTCGGCGAGATGAAAAACGGCGCCATCATCCATCACCATGCCCTTGTCGTCGCACCAGACGGTGTAGAAGACCCGGCCGGGCTTCGACTTGGCGAGGTCCCGCACCACGACGCGCTGTATCAGCGCCTTCGCGTCAGAGCCGCGGACGTCGTACTTGTAGAGGGGTGAGACGTCGAACAGACCGCACCCCCAGCGAACCGAGTCGTATTCGCAGGTGTAATCCAGCGCGTAGCTGGTCGCGGCCAGAAAACCCTCCCATTCTTCCCATCGACTTCCCTCACACAGTTTGGATGTGCGCGAGTGAAGCGGCGTAACTCTCGTCATCTCTGCTCCTATCCAGACGGGATCCGGTGCGGTTTCGCCGCGGCGCGATTCCACAAACCCGAGCGCGACCGCTTCGGGGGCGGCCTATTCTTCCACAGGGCCCCTTGGAGCGCTCGCGAAAACCCCGTTAAAATTCGCCTTCTGACTGATCGCTGGGGGCAGATCCAGGCCTGCCGGAAGCTGAAACTCCCTCCCAGGCCATCCGCCCAATGGACCCGACTCGGCTAGCGGCTCACACTCGAACCGTATTCCGAGTAATTCTTCATCAACTCTTCCATCTGCCTCGGCGTCAGTGGATCGATGTAGTCCTTGAAGTCTTGGGTTAGGTCGGGGACGTTTCCCACATAGGTCCAGTTTTCCGGGTCTTCGGATGGATATCCCGGAACCGGATCATCGGGGCTCCCGGTGTACGTGATCTGATCGAACTTCAGCCTGTAGGGCCAGTCGGGAGGTACGGGGATGACTCCCTTCCTGAGCCACAGCGACTTGGCCTCTTCGTCCCACCTGGCCACCCAGATTCGGCCATTCTCCTTGTACTCCCTGGCCGCATCGTTGTCGTGACAATCATTGCAGCTCCCGCGTGTCCTCCGCCTTCATGATCGTATGATTGAAGAAGGGCAGTATCCCCACGAAGGTCTTGTCCTTCCACGGAATCGTCTGATAGGTCGCCGTGTGTACCTTGCCTTCTTTGTTGTTGGCCAACATGATGAAGTCGGTGTGTTCCGTCAGCACGCGGTCCTGATACCCGCCCTCCACATAGCTCTCGAGATGGCAGGAATAACAGGTCTCTGCGGTTTCCATATGACAGGCACTGCAGTCGACCGAATCCATGTGGATTTGATGAGATTCGATCGAATCGTTCACGACATCATCGTGGCAATCCAAGCAGTCGGCCTCGATCGCATCCGGGGCGAACATGGTCTCTTGTATCCGACCGTTCCCATGTACGTCGTTCGAAGTGTGGCAGTCCATGCACTCCAGCCCGGCTTCCCGGTGCACGCTGTAACGATTGATCCCAAATTCGTGGCACTGGAGACACCTCTCCTGCGGAACCTCATCGTTACCCGGGTCGATGTGGCAATCCCTGCAGCTGGGTCGATAATTCGCCTCGTCAACAGGCGTCCCGTCGGCGTAGGTCCCGGGATGACACGTTTGGCAAGGCAGATCCCGAAACGGAACCTTGGTGAGCCGGCCGGGGCCGTCTTCGTAGATGTTCTCCCGCCCATTACTCGGTCCGCCGGCATGCAAGCTGGTCGGAAAAGTTTCTTCGGGTGTGAGTTCAGCCGCACCGCGCTTTTCGACTGGCTGCGGAGCACACGTCGCCGATGCGAGCATCACCCCGGCAATTACCCACAAGGCACGAGTAGATGTCATCGTTTACCGCCTTCAGTTTCCATCTCGAAGAATTTCCAGTGCCCCAAGACGACCGGGCCCCGAGGTGATTCCACCACCGGGATGGGTGCCGGAGCCGCACTGGTAGTAGTTGCGGATCGGGGTTCGGAAGTCCGCCCATCCCGCCACCGGTCTGAAGAAGAACAGCTGATCGAGGGTGAGCTCACCCGCGAAGATGTTGCCCTCGGTCAGAGAGATCTCCTGCTCGATGTCCCACGGCGTGAGCACCTGCTTGTGGAGGATGATGTCCTTCAGGTTCGGGATGAACTCCGCAAGTGTGTCGACCACCGCATTGCCGAAAGCATCCCGCTGCTGATCCCGGTCACCGTGTTCCGGCATGTCGTAGCTCGCGTACTGGACGAAGCACGACATCACGTGCTTGCCGGGCGGCGCCATGCTCGGGTCATGGATCGTCGGGATATTCACGTCGACGTACGGCCGCTTCGAAAACGATCCGTACTTGGCGTCGTCATAAGCCTGCTCGAGAAAGTCGACACTTGGGCTGATTTCCATCATGCCGCGCAAGAACTTGGGATCCGTCATCGCCGAGAACTTGGGTGCTGTGTCGAGAGCGAGATTGACCTTTCCGGACGAACCCCGAAATTTGAACTTGTCGATCGCGCTGACCAGGTCGTCGGGCAAGTCCTTCGCATCGAGGAGCTTCCGGAAGGTCACGTAAGGATCTGCTGCCGACGCAATCGTCTTGGCATAGATCTCCTCGCCGCCTTCGAGTACCACGCCCACTGCCCTGCCGTTCTTCACGAGAACCCGCTCGACTGGGGCGTTGCAGCGGATCTCCGCGCCGTAGCTCTTCGCCGCACTCGCAATCGCATCACTCACTCCACCGGTACCGCCCTTCTGGGAGCCCCAGGCCGTGAATGCGCCGTCGAGTTCTCCCATGTAGTGGTGAAGGAGCACGTAGGCGGTCCCCGGCGACTTGACGCCGAGCTTGGTGCCGATGATGCCACTAATGCTCATCACGGCTCGGATGACGTCCGTCTCGATCCACTCGGAGAGAAAGTCGTCGGCGCTCATCGTCATGATCTTCGAGAACTGTTCAAAAGTCCTCTTATCCAGGCTCTGCAAATGCTTGTGGAAATCAGAGAGGGTGCGCGCACCGCGAAGTCCGGGTTTCGCCGGATTCGGCGGCACGTACCCGAGGATCGGCTTCACCGCACCCACGATCTGATACATCATCCGGTTGTACTTCGGGATCATCTCGGCGTCGCGCTTGGAGTGGCGCCTGACCTCCTCGTGCAAGGAAGCCGGATCGGGATAGAGGGCGAGTTGGTCGCCATTTTCCATCGGCACCCAGATCGCGTCGAGCGGCACGATCTGGAGTCCGTGCTTTGCGAGTTCGAGTTCGCGGATCACCTCCGGTCGTAGAAGGCTCACCACATAGGAATAAACCGTGTACTTGAAGCCGGGAAACTTCTCCTCGGTGACGGCCGCGCCTCCCACGAGATAACGCTGCTCCAGGACCAGCACCTTGCGCCCGGCCTTGGCGAGATAGGCCGCGCATGTCAGACCGTTGTGGCCACCACCGATAACGATCGCATCATATGATTGCGCCATTTGGATTCCCACCGACTTGTACGTCGTTAGAGCTTCTCCGTTAATGGAGCGCTTTAGAGTGGTATCGATTCTCTTCCTTCCTGCTTTTCCACGGCAAGTGCCGGACCTTCTCTCAGCGGCTCGAGATCTCGCACCGGCGGCCATGATACCTGTTGTCGGGCGCCCCTCCACGCCTGAGCCGTCCACAGAACCTGGGCGGGCCGAGCGGTGCGCCCTCCCCGCTTTTTCAACGAGATGCGCGCATCCGCGGTTAGATTGCCCGAGATGCGGTCTGGAAGTGTCCAGTGATATCGGTAACGTCTACACTTGCGGGGTTGTCACAGAGGGGAGCTGCAGTCCTTTGGTTCGCTGAGACGCGCAGCCATGCAATTTCAAAGACCGTGAGGAATAAAATCAATCGCCAATGGCGAATAGTCCACGATTGAACGGCCGGGATCGATTCTTGCCGAGGGTGCATGGTCGGACCGCCAACAAGGAGAGAACATGAAAAGCCGTTTGTCCATACTAGTCATTTCGGTATTGCTGATCCTCTCAATGGGTACGGGATGTATTGGCAACTTCGGGCTATCTGGAAAGGTACGGAAATTCAACCTCGAAACGTCGCAGGATCGCTGGGGCCGCGAGATCGTCTTCGTCGTGCTCTACGTCATTCCGGTCTATCCGTTCGCGGGATTACTGGACATACTCGTCTTCAACTCGATCGAGTTCTGGACGGGAACGAACCCGATCAACGGAAGCGCGAGTGTTACACCGATTGCCATGGATGAGTGGACGACCGAGGACGGCACGAAGGTCACGATGCAGGGCCTGCCGGACAATTCGATCAATGTGAATGTGGTCAGAGCCAACGGAGACACGCGCTTCTTCAACCTGACGCGAACGGACGAAGGGGTCACTGCGAGAGACGAGGCGGGCAACGTCATCGTCAGCGCCGCGGACCTCCCGATGGACGCGCTCGAGGGGCACCTCTAGCGCGACTCCGGTCGAGCAATCTGAGGCGGCGCCGGTCTCGTATCGGCGCCGCCTTCTTTTTGGGCGGGAGAAGGAGCGGCGCCCTCCTTTTCGGAATAGAGCCAGGAAGCCCGGTCCGCGCCCACCCGCTCTAGCGAATAGAGACCCGCAACTTTGCCTCCGCGCTCTCCCACCCGATAGGGGCTGCGGAACTCCCAGACGGCTTCGCCGTCTTCCGCCAGCTCCAGCGCCCTTCCGCGGTCGGTCTCGACCACCAATGTGTTTCCGTTGGGCAGCACCTGAACACGACCCGATCGCCTGGAGTGTAATGGCTCCGAAACGGGTCCTGTGTATTCCCGTACGACGCGACGAGTCCGCGGATCGAGCGTCAGTACACTCGACCGGTCTGCCTCGAGGAAGTTGTTGAAGAGGATGATGTCACCGTCGAGTGTGAGGCGCGGCCCATGCTGCATGCCGAAGGGCCCCTGCTGCGACCAGCGAGTCACTCCCTTCTCCATGTCGATGATTGCGACGGTGTCGAGCATCGCCATCGAGACGAGCGCATCTCCAGCCCGGAAGCTGTCACCCAGGCGAGCCGCCTCGGCTGGGCTCAGCAGCCAGAGGGAGTTGGTGTGAAACGGGGCGTAGACGCTCTTCTCGTTGAGCCCGTAGCCGCGCTCTTTGCTGCGATCCCAAAACGCCTTGCGCAATCTGGGCCAGTGGACATTGCTCAGCGCATCCGACATGGCGACTCTTCGGAGTTCTCTTCCTTCGCTGTCGCGTACGACGATGTAATCTTCGACCGCCAGCTTCCCCGCGATTTCCGGAATCATCTTCCGCTCCGCCTGGAGGTGCACGATCTCTCCCGACTCGGTGAGCTGAAGAGCGTGATGGGCGGGCTCTGGCACCGCCCACAGCACCCGCGAATCTCGGTCGAGCTTGAAGAGCCCGAACAACTCCCAGATCACGAGGAGATCGCCATTCGGAAATAACAGAGCGGCGCGCCAGAAGTTCTGGCGAGGCTCTTTCGCGCTCTCGGCCCTCGGGTGGTCGGGAAATACCTGCGCGAACTCCGCACGCCATTCGTGAACGACCTCGCCGTCCAGATTCATCAACAGGGCCACGGGGCCGTGGCCCGACGTGATCAAATTCAGCCCGGGCGCGACGCGCTGGGGGTCGTGTTGGATGACGCCGTGAAAATCATGCGCTGTCTCGGTGCCCGCGAGATAGCCGATGGCGCTCAGCTGCTCGATCAGCTCGGCTTCGCTCGGAGGAGCCGAGCTGGAGCCTGCCGACGCGGGAGCTGCTTCCTCACCCCCTGCATCCGGTTCAACGTCGGCACCACAACCGAGGCAGCACGCAAGCGAGCAGAGGAGTAGCCAGTGGCAGTAGCGAGAAGCGTGTGAACTCACCGCCGCAGGATACCGGCTGCGCGGGCAATCACTCGTGCAATGACCGCCCGCCCTAGAAGCCACCAGATCGGCGGCGGACGCGAAGTAGCACCAAGGCGATGACGCCACTGCCGAACATCGCGATCCCAGTGGGCTCTGGAACCGAGATCAGGTTCGGCATCACTCGGGTGTGAGAGCCGTTGGGGTTCGTCGCTGTGAGGCTGACGGTGTAGACCCCGGGCGTCGTGTACTGATGACTGGGGTGCTGATCGCCCGACGTGCCGGTGTCGCCGAAGTCCCACGACCATCCGGTGGGGAGTTCTGTCGACAGGTCGTTGAACGAAACATCGAGAGGCGCGGCACCGGAGAAAATCGACGCCGAGAAGTCCGCCATCGGTGTGCCCGCTGCAGGCGGCCCCCCGAGATTGGTGTCGACTTCTCCTCCTGCCCGTTCGCCGGACTGCAGCGCGCCAGGCACGGTCGATGGCGCGGTATTGTGCGTCGCCTCGCCTGCAAAGTAGAGCGTCGTGCCGACGGGCTGCGCGAGCACCTGTCGCTTGGTACTTCCCGAAGTCGGGCGCGTGCCCGGCGCGGGGAAAGAGTAACTCCCGCGGATGTAGGGTTCGGCGGTCCAGTTGTGCACGTTCGCCTCGCCCATGTACGTGGCCGAAGCACTTCCGCCAAATGCCTCATCGAGATCAGCGAGCGCCTGATTGATCCGTGCGGTGTCGTCGGGCAGAGCCTCCATCACCTCGGAGTTCCTTCCCATCGAGAAACAGGTCAGCACATGGTCCGTGGTTCCCGCCTGATAGACACCCGGCGGCCAACAGCTTCCAGTGGGGCCATCTAGAAGCAGGTACATCATCTTCGATTCCCAGAACTGGCTGCTGAATCGCAGCGAGATCTTCATGCCGTTGCCCATGCCGATGGTGCTGATGGCGTCGAGCTTGGCGGCGGGAAGGTCGGGGATGAAGTCGATGATCCCGGCCTGGAGCACACCGACCGACACGGTCACGATGATCGCATCGGCGTAGTGGTAGACGCCGTTGCCGTCGATCGCTACGGGCTTGATTCCACTGGTGTCGATGGTCGTAACCGGGCTGTTGTAGATGACGTACGGGAGGACCTGATTGAAATACAGGGTATCCAGTGCTTCGCGATACCCCACCGGAGCCAGACCGTATAGGGCGCCCGACAGCGACCAGGCGTTCCACTCTCGCGACAGCGAGCGGAGCCCCAGGCGTTCAACCGTCGTTCCGTATTCGCCCGCGGGAATGCCCGCTTCATACAGATGGTAGCCGCGGCTCGTCGAAGGAACGCCCCACGTATTGGCCAGATAATCGGACACCAGCTCGTCCGTGGAGTCGTTGCTGTGACGCCCGATATCGCCGTAGAAATCCCAGTAGTCGACGATGTCCGGATCCGAATCGCAATTTCCAGATTCCGACCAGCAGGTACTCCCCCCGCCCAGCCCGTCCGCGTCCATCACGATCAAGGTGTCCTGTTGGGGGCTATCCTGGAAGATCCTGACCTGTGCGCTCGCGCCATATTCGCTCCTGATGTCGGCGTATACGAAGTTGTTCGTTGAGCCGTAGAGTTCCTCCGCACCATCTTCGATGCGCACGTCTCCGAGCATGTGGTGATCGACACGACCTCCATGCTCATGCCTGGCTTCCACGACGAGCACGTCGTAGCCGAGGTTATAAAGCGTGTAGGCGGCATAGAGGCCAGCCGCTCCGGCACCGACGATCACGACATCGTGATCCGTCGAGGGTTCGAAGGCGCCAGATGATATGGGAAGCAGGGGCAGCGCGAGTAATAGCCCGATCGCGAGAGACTTCTGAAGGATTTCGAATCCGCAACGACGCGGCGTAATGTGGAGAGTGGGGAAAATCCATGGCGAGTTACCTGGACGAGAGCGTCTGGCGCCACGGAATGTGACTCGAGCGCATTCGTGGAACCCATCTTACATGGCTGGTGGGCTGGTTTGAACCCCGATCTCCAGGTTCACACACGTTTCTCATCGGAGCGGTTTTGCCGATATCGGGCTTCGCGATCAGGTAGCTAACGCGCTAACTACCTGACAATCCATAGAGTATCGGAAGCGCCCGACGTGGCTGCGATCGAGATCAAACGGCCGGAACGAGCTGCCTAATGGCCGAAGTAGGCTATTCGAGGCTGAACGGTTCGCTCTCCCCAGCTCCCCTGAATACCACTCGGTTGGAGACTGTGTAGCAGCTGCGTCAGCGGCGCTTGTACTGTTCGGCGCCGAACGACGCCGACCAGGTTTTCTCGTCGAAGTCCTCGACGACGTCTTCGAGTTTGTCCATGTCCTTCGCGACGGCAGGACGAGCGGCGATCTGGTCGAACCAGCGCTTCACGTTGGGGAAGTCATCGAGGTTCTGACCTTGGCGCTCGTGCAGACGGCACCAGGGAAAAATTGCCATGTCGGCGATCGTATACTCGCCAGCAGCCACGTACGCGCCCTCGCCGAGCTTCCGATCGAGCACGCCGTAAAGACGCGCGGCCTCATTGGTGTATCGCTCCTGCGCGTATGGCAACACGACGGGGTCGTTGGGACGCATTGGTGCGTAGGCATTGAAGTGGTGTGCCTGGCCGAGCATTGGTCCGAAGCCCCCCATCTGCCAGAACAGCCACTGAAGGGTTTCGATACGTGCGCGGGGTTCCTTCGGAAGAAATCGCCCGGTCTTTTCGGCGAGGTACAAAAGGATTGCGCCCGATTCGAAGACGGCGATCTCTTTGCCATCCGGGCCATCGCGATCAACGATCGCCGGAATCTTGTTGTTTGGGCTGATCTTCAAGAATGCGGGCTCGAACTGCTCACCCCGATCAATGTCGACCCAGATGATCTTATAATCGAGGCCGGTCTCCTCGAGCATGATGTGGATCTTCTGGCCGTTCGGCGTGGTTTCGGAATAGAGATCGATCATGAGCACCCGCCCCTCCGCTGAAGTCAGTCTTCTTCGTGCTCTCGCCAGGTTCGAGCGATCGCGGGGCGCGCTTGGACCAACTCAGCCAATTGCTTGACGCGCGGAGCTTCCTCGAACAAACCTGCGGGGTCGGGATGCCATTGAATCAACATCCAAAGCAGAATGTCGGCCGCGCTGAACGCCTCGCCGGCCAGATACGGACCCGGATCGAGTGCGTCTTCGAGGATCTTGAATTGTTCGTCCAGATCCACCCGGCAGCGGCCTTGATGCCTTCCGCAGCACTCGGATCCGTCGAATGCCGTTCGGAATAATAGAAACGCAAGACCGTGGGGTAGACGCTCGAGCTCAGGAAGAAGAGCCAACGGAAAAAGCGAGCACTTTCAGCACCCCCAGCTGGAGGCGCCAGCTTGGCTTCGGGGTGCCGGTCGACGATATGGGCCAGCATGGCCGCCGTTTCGGTCATCAGCGTTCCGTCGGGCAGAACCAGCGCTGGAATCTGCCCCATCGGGTTCACGGACAAGAACGCGTCGCTCTTATGTTCTTCTTTCTCGATATCGATGACAATCTTTTCGTACTCTGCACCGATTTCCTCGAAGAGCGCTTGCGGTGCCATCGCGCCGCTGCCTTGTGCCCAATAGAGTTTATACATTCGAATCCGTCTCCTGTGATGTGGTCCGCTCGCTCAACGCGCAGGCAAACAAGATGAATCTACGCAAGTCGAAGCTGTTGTAGCCCACCTACGACTCGGATTCGTCCACGGTTACACCTCGACCCTCTCGCCACCACGGTCATCTCTCATAAAGCCGGCCGCAAACGCCTTTTTGCGCTGAGATCCACGTATCCAAACGGATCACACCAGGGCAGGCCCGGAATGATCGCCTTACTTCAAGATTTCGGGCAGCTCGTTCTTCGGCGGAAGTGCCTTCGGCAGCGGCTTCCGCGGCATCATCTCGTCGCGGTTGGCGGCGTGATACACCGCGGTGGCCATTACCGCGGCTGCCTGCATCAAATCTCCCGCCAATACGTGGTCTACGTGGTCGACATTGGAATGATGTGTGTTCAGGTCGTAGTCCAGCGGATCCTGAACGAAACTGAAGCCCGGTAGACCCACCGCGTTGAAAGACAGATGATCGGTACCGGTGGTGTTGACGATGATGGCGTTGCTGGCGCCCAGGTCCGCGAATGGAGCCATCCAGGCTTCGAGAATCGGCCGCGCCATATCGTTTTGTTGCAGATACACGCCGCGGATTCTGCCGCTGCCGTTATCCAGGTTGAAGTAGACGGAAAGCTTCTTGTGCGCGGGCTCGAGTTTCATCGTGACCGGATCGGCAAAATGTTTGGCCACATATTTTCGTGAGCCGCACAGGCACTGCTCTTCCTCACCCCAAAGCCCGGCGCGCACCGTGCGACGCATCGGCAGGTCGAGTTTCTTGAGGATGCGCATCACCTCCATCGTCACTGCACTGCCTGCGGCGTTGTCGGTGGCCCCGGTGGCACCGTGCCAGGAATCAAAATGTCCGCCGAGCATCACCATTTCGCTTCTGCGGCCGCGGCCGGGAATCTCGGCAATGATGTTCAGGCCCTGCTGATTGGGATAGAACTCGGCGTCGACATCCACCTCGATTTCTACGGGCACCTCGCGTTTCAACAGACGGTAGATGCGGTTGTAGTGCTCGGGCATCAGAACCACCGAGGGCGGCGGGATGGGGTCGTCATCGAGATACGAACCGTAATCGCTGTGCATGATGACGCCCGCGCGCGGGCCCGCGCCGGTCAACAAGATGGCGGCCGCGCCCTCTTCGCGCAGGTAAGCACCGATGCGGTTGCCGATCTTGACTTGCAACGCCCAGCGGTCGGCCGCGAACTCCAGCGGCATCACATCCCAGATCCGGGAGCGCTTGTCTTTATCGATCGGGTAGGCGATCAACGGCCACTCCAGTGTGGGCACCGGGCCCGGGTTGATGTCCCCGTCGTACCCAGTCACCGTGCCAGCGGCCAGGTTCTCGTCGGTGATCCGAAATTCCGCCGGCTCTTCGGGCAGCTCCCAGGGATCCGGGTGGTCCAACATCACCACCTTGCCGCGCAATTGGCCGCGGTACTTCTCCTTCCAGGCCTCGATCTGATGGGCGAATTTCTCGATGTCGCCATTGGTCGGCGCATCGTCGGGATGCTCCCAGACCGGTGCGAACACCACGTCACCCGAGACCGGACCATCGGTGCTCGCGGTCCAGTCAGCCGGGTACGCGGACAAGGTGGTTTTTTGCGGCGTCTTCATCTGCACCGCCACGCGGGTCCAGTCCCAACCGCGGCCGAAATGCCCCCAAGGCTCGATCTCAGCCTTGTCGATACCCGCGGCTTGAAAGGCTGCGACCGCCGCTTCCGCCGCACGCCGGTAGCCGGGCGAGCCACTCACGCGCGGACCGTTCTCGTCCGCGATCAGGTGCATGTAGTCCATCACTTTTGAATTCAGGAACGCTTCCTGTTTGATCCGGTGCACCACTTCGAGGTCAACGTCTTCGGCCAGGGCTGGGGCGGCCAACAGCAGCGCGGAAAGCAGAAGGGTTACCTTCATGGAATTTGCCTCCTCAACGAGAAGCGGGGAGCCTAGCATCGAGCCGAATGCCACGGCCGGGCCTATACCCGTTCGGGGAAATGGCAGGGAAAAGGCACGCGCGGCCTTGTTTTGAAGAGAATGCAGACGACTTCTTGACGAACCGCTCCACCTTCCTCAAGATTACGCGGTCTAGAATCGGAACAAAACCAGCGTTCAAGAGGCGAATGACACAGCCGGAAGTAATTGCGAGTATCCGGCCAATTGATGGAAGCCCGAACTCGCGAACCAAGCCCTCAACCGAAGGAGAGCCAAGAGATGTCATCCGATATTCGACAAATGAATCGTGCGGTCCTGATCGGGATGCTGGTGGTGCTCACGCTGACCATGGTCGCCTGTGCGGGCACTCGTGGACGTCGAAAGGCGCCGGAGCATTCGGGATTCCTGCGCGACTACTCGCAGCTGGTCGAGGACAAGGATAGGCCGGCCAAGCTCAGCTACTTGAATCCGGAAGCCAACTGGGGCGACTACGACGCGATCTGGATCGAGTCGATCTCCATGTGGGCAAATGAGAAGACGGGGAAGCTCGATCCCGAAGACAAGCAGATGCTGACCGACTACTTGTTCAAGGCAATCCACGATGAACTCTCAGAGGACTTCCGGATCGCCGATGGGCCCGGGGCCGGAGTGCTCCAATTCCGCGCCGCCCTGACCGAGGCAAAGGGTGCGAACGTACCACTCAAGGCGATCACAACCATCATTCCGCAGCTGAAGCTCGCCTCGACGCTTGTCGGGGTCAGCGCCGACATCGTCGTGACTGTTGGCGAGGCGACGCTCGAGGCCGAGATCCTGGACTCGATGACGAAGGTGCGACTCGCTGCCGCCGTAGACCAGCGGGCGGGCAAGAAGTGGTACTCGCAGCTCAAGACATGGAGCGACGTCAAGGTCGCGTGCGAGTACTGGGCCAAGTCGTTGCGCGAGCTTTTGGTGCGGGAGGGTGTGCGAAAGAAGACCTGACATGTGAGGCTTCACCCAAATTCCGGCCCGGTTGAGTAGTGGTGAAGAGCGATGAGCCCCTCCGATGGGGCCTCATCGCTCTTCGCGTGCGGCTGCACGTGACGCCGGGATGACGACGCGATCGTAAAAGAGCCGAAACGCATACTCATTATCCAGATCGTCGTAGATGTTCCAGCCTGTGAATACCCCGATCAGGTCGAGCTCGGGCACGATCAGCGCGAACTGTCCACCCCACCCCCAGCTGCCATACATCACCGGCTCGCCGTCGCTGCCGTCGTTGTACACCCACCACTGGTAGCCATAACCGACATTGAATTCAGGATCTTCGGGGCTGGTATCCTGAACATGAGGCTGGGCAGAGTTCGCGACCCACTCGGCCGGTATGATCTGCTCGCCATCCCACTCGCCCTCGCGCTCGTACAGCAACGCAAAGCGCGCGAAATCGCGCGGCGTCAGATACAGACCTCCCGCGACGTCCTTGAAGCCTTCGGGTGCATCCTTCCAGAAGTAGTTCTCGATGCGATGGGGCCAAACAGCAGCTCTTCCGCGTACTCGTTGAGCGCTCGACCGGTTGCCGTGGATACCATCTCGGACATCAGCTGGGTGTTGGTGCTGTTGTACTTGAAGGTCGTACCCTGATCTTTCACCAGCGGCTTGTCGAGCAGATAGGCAACCCAGTCATCTGTTGACTCGACGAGACGGCGTCGTTTCTCGGATCCCAGTAGGAAACGTCCTCCTCCCATTCGAAACCGGGTGTCATCGTGAGAATGTTCTCCAGTGTGATGGCGGCCTTTTTCGGGTCCGCAATCTGGCGGTGCGGCAGGAGTTCACCCAGCGTGGCGCCGACACCGGGTAGCTCGCCGCGAGCAATCGCGATGCCGACCAGGGCCGACATGAAACTCTTGGTGCTCGACTGCATGGTGTGCAGTTCACTTCCCTTGTAGAACGGATGCCAGTTCACGTCGTAGTAATTCCACGGCCCTGATTCACCATGCACAAGATCTGCATTGATCGTCTGGTAGTCATTTTCATAATAGGCTTCGAACGCCATGCGGCCGTTGCGAATAATGAGCATCGAATCGACGTAACCGTGCTTTCCGGAGCGAAACTCTTCATCCAGCTGCGCAATCGCCTGTGCGTCGAGGCCCTCCCGCTCCGGTGTAGAACCCTGCCAATCTTCACCCGGCCAGGAGACCATGGACCTCGCTTCAGCCGGCGATTCAGGCGGTTCAGGCGGTTCAGGCGGCCCGCAAGCGGCGAGTGCAAACACACAGAAAAGGCCAAGCGAAGGGAATCTGGTCATCTCAGGCTCCTATGCACGGTGTTCCGTGGATGTCACGACATCGCACTCTACACCAGCGAGGAGGAGACCGGAGAGGGAAGTCTACTACGATGAACGGGTGAAACGTGGTGATCCGGCCGCGATTTGATATTCCGATGGAACAGCTTCTCCCATCACATCGCACCGATCAGGTTGAAGAAGACACCCTGGTGGTCGTAATCAAGGTCCGTCAGATCGTCGGAGAAATCGGTGAAGTTGTAACCGATCCCCAACTTGAAGTGCTTTCCCAGGTACCGGTAGATGATGGCCAAAGCACCGCTGCGTCGCTCCTTCAGGTCGGGCATGTAGAGCATGCGGCCCTCGACCGAGGCCTCCCAGTTCTTCCCGAAGCGCACGTCGTTGCGCACGATGAAGAGGTGTGCGTCGTTGCTGTAGAAGTCGTGATCCTCGCGGTCGAGGCTCACCTTACTCAGGCGGTAAGCGTACTTTCCACCGATCGTCCAGTACCCGGTGATGTCGTAACTGAGATCCAGCGCAGCGACGTGGCTCTTCTGGACGAACTCAGAGGCGGTGTCGTCCGCGCCGACCTGCCCCGTCGTCGGGAGATTGTAGAAGTAGGTGTACTTCAGCAGACCGTTGAAGCGATCGTGCGCGACGGGGCGGTAGGCACCACCGAGTACGGCTTCCGTGTAGCCGCCATCGTAGAACTGCCCGAGCGAGCTGTCGCTAAATGAGTGGTTGAACTTCCCGAGCAGCCGCAGGCTCGGATTCATCTGGTACTTCAGGTTGTTTCGGAACAGCCACGTGGTTCGATCATCCCACGATCCGTCGAGCTGCTCGGTATCGTCGTAGCGGTATTCGATGCCGCTCGAGAGCTGAAGTTTTTCGGACGCGTAGCCGACGCTCGCGCGCGGCGTTTGGTTTCGGCGTTGGTGCGCCGGGCAACCAGGGTGCCGAGCTCCCAGTTTGCACCGAGGCTCCAGCGCTCAGAGGGCGAGAAGCTCAGGCCGAAGGCCCGGCTCAGGCCGTTCGATGAATCGGTGTGCTGAAAGCGATCCTCGACGTAGACGCTGCCGCTGTCCGAAAGACGAGATCTCATCCCCGATATGAACGTGCCCCTTCGCGCGTGCATGCCATCCAGGCCCCGCTCGTTGTCGAGCGCGTAACTGAGGTATCGGCGTGTCTGTTCCGACTGCTGGTAGTTCGTCCCGAACCGGAGAGCGGGGCCCCGGTCACCGTACGAAGCTTCGCCTTCGAGTTGCAGGCGATCGTCAAGCCGGTAGGCGCCGCCGAGACCGAAGCGGTTGTTGGCCACCCGGTCCTCCGTCTTTGCGAGCGTGGCCTGTGCGAACCCGTAGGCGTTCCACTTGTCGCGAGAGTCATAATCGACTTGAACGGTCGCGTCCGTGCGCTTGCCTTCCCGCTGCGTCACAACCACAACGGGTGAGTCATCCGTGCGATCGTCGTAGCGCACGCCGGCGCCGAGGCTCCAGTGATTCGTGAACTGGTAGCCGAGATCGAACTCAGCGGTGGTCGTCGTCAGCCCCTCGTCCTCGACGACCCGGCCCGCCTTCGCAATCAGATCGAGGCCTTCGATCACCGGCAGCTGAAGCGTACCGCCGTAGTTATCCGTATCGGTCAGGGTGATGAGGCCGGGCGCCGAGTAGCCGTCGTCGAGTCTCTGGTAGTAGAAATTCAGGCTCCCTCTTCCAGCCTCGAAGAAGTCTGCGAAACCGACACTCAAATCTGCGCGGTAGCCATTCGCATCGGCTTCTGCCGGGTTGAGCTTCCGGTTCCAAGGAAACCGAAGCCGCCGTCGTCGGAAACGAAGGTCTGCGAAACCAGACCCTCACTACGGCTGGCCTGCAGCTTGAGCCACGAGTCGGTGCTCATGCGCAGAGTCAGGTCGCCAGCGTAGAGGTTGGCGTCTGCATCGCCCGCGTCGCTGTGGCTGGCGGTCGCACCGAGCTTGACGAAATCGTTGATCCAGTAATGGCCCTGCCCTCCCGCGGCCAGGGCATCGGGCTCGTCGAAGCCCGGAGTGTATTCGTACTGAACGACCACCCAGGCCTCGCTTCCGCTCAATCCCTGGCTGCGAACGATCATGCCATCGGTGACCGTGGCCGAGACCGGCTCGGAGAACAGAATGCGACCCTGGAGATAGTCGATATCGTAATCTTCGTCCGGCGATAGGTACACGACGCCGTTTACGAGCCCCGAATCCTTGTCGCGCGTCTCGATCCGCACGCGCTCCGAGCCGGTGAGAATGTCCTGCCGGCGCAGGAAGTAGAGCGAACCGCCCGTGCCGCGGAACTCCTCCCGGCTGGCGACGGTGCCAGGCTCGGCCGCGAAGCCGTCGAGCACCGCCCGCTTCTCACCAAAGCCCGTCGTCTTCTGGGTCTGATCGTGGAGATTGCCGCCATAGAGCCCGCGTTCGACCTGTGCGAGTTCGTTGTCCCGGTAGCCGACCTTGAAGCTGCCCCAGAGCGCATGGCTTTCAGCCTTGCTCAGTTTGACGTAGAACTTGCCCGAGGTGGGTGCGCCCTGCTCTACCGTGCCGTCGTCGCCGAAGGTCGGGTAGTGGTAATCGGGATCGATGCGCCGGAAGAGCGCCTCGGGCGACTTGTCGAGGAAATTGTCGAAGAGGTCTTCCACCGAACCTTCGCGGGTGTCGGCGCTCGCGGTCAGCTTCCAATCCTCCCCGAACTTGCCGTTCAGGTAGAAGGCGAGCCGTCCGTCGGCATGCGAGTCGCGGTCGTAGGTCGCGTCCTTCCCATTGAATAGATCGGCGGAGCGATCGGTATCGTTCGCTGCGAGCGTGAGATCGGCGATGGCGACGTAGAACCATTCGTCCCGCTCGAAGTCGAAGTCGCGCAGGAAGAGCTCGCCATTCCCCTCCTGGTCGAGCACGGCGACTTCCACCGTGTGTATGCCCGATGGCAGGATCGCTTCGGCCGCGAAATTGCCGCGCTCATCCACCGGAACGGGCGACCCGGCGAGCCAGACCGTGTGTTCCGGCGGGATGCCGCCGCCCTCCACCTTGACGGTACCGACATTGCCGAGCGGAATGTTTCGGGCGCTCAGCTCGCTCTCGCCGTATCCGGCGAGCAGCGCACCGCTCTGCGACGCCTCGGCCGGATCCATTGGCACTCGGCCCGCGGGTACGGGATCTGTCGACTGCCGCTGCTCGCTGATCATCCAGAGTGATTGGGGTGCCGTTTCGTCGAAGCGGCCCTGTTCGTCGTAGACGCGCAGCAGGTACTTCAGCTCGCGTCGCGGAGCCGCGAAGGCTTCGATATCTGCGGGCTGCCATTCCCCGAGGCCACCGGTTCCAAGATCGACGACGTCCAGGGGCCGCGCCTGCAGAGATTGGTCCCGATCGAAGATCCGAACTTCCGCTCGCTCGATGAAGTGGGGGTAATTCGTGTACATCTTGAAGAACACCGGTGATTCAGCCGTGAATCCGCTTTCTGATGCTCGAACGGGTAGCGATATCGGCTGCGACGTCACACTTAGCCGCGGCTGCGAGTCGAGACCATCGAAACGGAACTCGATATCCGCCCGCTCCAGCGCCACGTCCGTGCAGCGCTGGACATCGGCGGAACTCCGATCGGGATCATCGATGGGAACACCGTCAACGGTGATGTGCATGAGATTGAGGGCGAGCGGATCCTTCGGAGTCAGCTCCCGAGAGATCGGAGTGATCTCGACGCCCTCGAGATCGTCGAGCAGTGCCAGTTCATCGTAGACCACCTCAACCGCCACGTGTGCGGTGTCGCCCTGAATGAAACCGGCGTTCACGACGTCGTGCGAGTGGACGTAACCGCGGCCTTCGTGCTCGACCTGCTCGTCGCTGAGCTCGAGTTGCGACTGGATCGTCTGCATCGTGCGCCGGGCACGCGCAACGGAGAGCCCGACGTCGTCGTCATACACCAGAGCCGTGCGTCGATCGAGTCGCTCGTTGTCCGTATAGCCGACGAAGCGCAGCCGAACATTCGTCTTGTCCGAGACATCGCCCATCGCACGCTGTAGCTGAGCCGCATAGCCGGAGGGAATCACCGGCTGGCCGCCATTGAGATGGAGGGCCGGGATCCTTCCCCACGGCGGATCGTAGACCCTGGTCACCAGTTCGGCGCCAGCGGCGTCGGGACACAGCTGCGGCTCCTCGGGAAGCTCCTGTAGAGGATCGTCGTGCCAGAACTCCACTTCGATGCGCCGATTGAGCGCACGACCCCTGTCTGTCTCATTCGAAGCGAGGGGTGCGCTCGCACCGCGTCCGTCGCTCGCGATCGCCGATGTCGGAAGGTCGAGTGCATCCTTCATCGCCAGGGCCACCCGAAGCGCACGCGCCTTCGATAGCGCGAGGTGCGTGCCGTAGATACGTTCGGCCCGTTCGTCGAGCGGAAGGTCATCGGTGAAACCGATGAATTTGACCGTCACGTTCTGCTTGCTGCGGAGGTTGTGGAGTGCTTCGCCCACCTGCAGGACGAAATCGGCCGGGACCTCGAAGCTCTCGTCGCCAAGGTGCAGCGGAGCGATCAGGTTCTTCACCCGCGCGCGGTGTGCATGACCCTCGAGGTAGCGGAGCTTGCAGACCGTCTCCGTTCTACAGACCTTGATCCGCTTGACATCCCGCGAGATCACGACCTCCTCGGTCTCGATCTCGTTGTGGATCTCGTCGTACCAGACCTCGACCTCTACGCGCCGGTTCTGCGCCCTGCCCTCGAGAGTATCGTTCGAAGCGATCGGCTGGGTGTCGCCCGCCCAATCGAAGGAGATGGATTCAGGCGGAAGACCCAGCGCCGTCTGAACGAACTCCGCGACTTCACCGGCGCGCTCTCGGGAGAGTCCGGTGTTGTCCCCGTAGACTCCCGAGAGGCTGCTCGACAAGGGTTGGTCATCGGCGTGTCCGACCAGGTGCAATCGGACATTGTCGAGGTGTTGCATGCTCTCGAGAACGACGCGCAAGCGATCGATGTAGCTCGCGGGAATATCGGCGACGCCCGATTCGAACTGGATTGGCGGCACGACATTCCTGAGCTTCACCGTCTCCGCCTTCAGCGCGAGCACTTCTTGCTCGGTGATCTCGTCTCCCGATTCAGTCTCGACCCGTTCGGGATCGCGCGCCCAGAGCGTGCTCGGAGATTCGCTCGACATATTCCGCTCGACCGACCTACCCGGTGTGGCCTTCACGACCTTCTCGGCTTCGACGAGTGAAGGAGCCAGTAAGAGCCACGCGAAAATCAGGCTGGCATGTTTGGCCATCGGCATCACCTGACCTCCACCGGGGCACCACGCCGCCAGAAGATTTCAGGCTCGATCGTCAACTCGTAGCCGCCGAGCACTTCCCACGCCTTGGCGATCTGCTTCTCGACCGCGGCAAGCCTGTCGTCGACGAGGTCCTCGTCCTCGACGTCGGCGACGTACGAGAGGCGGAGAATCCCCGGGGCTTTCTGGAGTTCCTCGAGCAGGAGCGCGATCCGCGGCTTCCACTGTGTACGCATCTCCGTGGAGCCCGGCTCGAACACGGCGTCCGCCATATCGAGCCCGACGACGCGGTGGATCGATGCACCGAAGTTGAAGCGCAGCGCCTTGCCGCGCGTTGCCCGCTTCACCTGCAATTGCCGCGTGGACAGCCGGTAACCGCTCGGCAGGCTGCGATCGTCGAGTTTCAAGACGAAGTTGCTGCCGCGATCTTCGTTGGGCACGACCGCACAGGTGATGTGGAAGCGCCCGTGCTGGTCGGTCGTCGCGATCAGGCCGCGTGCGGTCACGAGCCGCACGCCCGGCAAGCCGAGCTCTCCGCCGTCCTGCTGGCCGTTGTGGTTGGCATCGTTGAAGACCTTGCCCATCACGTCGGTGCAGTCGAAGCTGGGATCCGGTACGAGGCGAACGGTTGCGGAAGCATTGCCAGAGACCGCCAGGCCGCTCAGGTTGCTGATCGCGTAGGCGCGGTTCACGTACTCGCCGTCGGTAACGCCGGCACCCACCGCGAGCAGCAGCTGGAGGGTGCTCTCGCTCAATGGATCGATCGTCACATCGCCGAAGACGAGTTCGCGATCATCGACTGTCGGCTCGATCGGGGCGCCGTCGATCCGCGCCGAGCCCTCGACGTAACGGAAACCGACCGGGAAGCGATCGATGATGCTGAGCTGGTCGAGCGTTGAACCCAGCGTGTTCCGAACGGTGATTTCGTAAGGCACGAGCTGTCCACGGCTCACGCTGAGCGAGGGAGTCGTCTTGGTAATTGCGACGGCGCCGGCGAGAACCGGATCGACCGCGATGTGATTGTTGAAGAGCTGACTCGACCCCGGCATCTGGTTATTGGCGAGCGTCAGGTGCGCGTGGTAACTGGTTCCCGCGGTGCGGGCGAGCACGGACGGGGGCGGCGGAAACTCCGAGCGCTGCGCTTCGCAGTGCTGAGGCGTGGCGAATATCGCGTCCGCGGCACCACCCAGACATGCGGGGACCGAGAACGGTGCAGTCGAAGCATCGGAACTCGGCGGAATGATCTGGGACCCACCAGCGACGAAGGCCGGCCCGGGTGTCGTGATTTCGATCAGGTAGCTGGCCCCGCTCGGGCAGGCCGCCTGCGAAAAGTTGAGATCGAACTTGTAGTAACCATCGCTGCGCGTGACCTGGCTCTGTTGGTTCGGATCATCGAAGCAGAGCGAGGGCACGGCAGTGCCTCCACTCGCGTTCAACAAGGTCAGCGTCACGCCCGCAATCGGCGTGCGCCGGATCGAGTCGTAGACCACACCGTTTGGGTCGATTGGCAGGTCTAGGCCTTGCAGATTGCTGCCCGCCGTCACCACGATGTTGCTGATACTCTGCAGATCGTTCGTAAAGGCGGAATCGGATCGACCGAGAGCGGCACTGTTGGCAACCGCATCGGGACCGCGAAAGCGCAGCTCGTACTGGTCGCCATTGAGATCGTTCGGTGCCACTCCCCCAATCCGGTAGGTCCCACTCGCGTCGGTGACGAATGACTGCAGCACCTGGCCGTTGCGATACAGGTCGACGATCCAACCTTCGAGCCGTCGTTCGCTGCCATCCGCCGCACGGTCGAAGTCTGCGTCGTGCCAGACTGCGCCGCCCAGTGCGCCGATCCCCGGCATGCCGCCTACGTCGAGCGATACGCTGGCGCTCGCTGTCTGGGTGGGATCGTTCCAGCGGACGACGCCGGTATTCGTGATGGTGGTTCCGATTGCCAAGCCGGGATCGATCACGGCCCGGAAGCGCAGAAGAATTGACTCGCCCGGCTCCAGTGGGCCGTACTCACCCGAGTAGTTCGCAGTGATGATCGGGCCCGCGACCGTCACGCCGGCCGTGGAACCGTTCATCGCTGCCGAAGGGTCGACGTAGACGAGCTGTCCCGAAACCGGCGCGTCGAGGTCGTCGGTAATCACGACGTTGTAGGCGGGAACGGCAGCGATATTCGTGACATTCACGACGTATTCGAGCTGCGATCCAGCCAACGCAGCGCCGCCACCAACCACCGCCACCTGCTTGGTAATCGAGAGCTGCTGACCGTCGCCGACCACGACCACTGTCGGCTCCGGACCGGTCGAAGGGTTGCCGTCGCCGTCGGTCAAGAGATCCAGCAGGTCGCTGCTGCTGACGACCGCCTGGTTGGTGATGAGCGTTCCCCCAGGCACACCGGTGTTCACCTGCAGGTCGAACTCGATCGTCGCGCTCGCGCCGGGGTTGAGCGTTCCGTTTCCGCCGCCCGGAAGCGGCGGTGTGAGATCGCTCGAGCTGATCGGGATACCGGCGACGAGTGGGGATACGCCTCCATCGGGTTGGGCGACGGGAAGTCCGTTCAAAGTGAGCGAGTCTTCGACGTAGGTCGTGTTGGCCGGTACGCCGTCGCTCAACGTGACGCCGGTCGCCGGGACAGCGCCACTGTTGTACACGACAATCGTGTAACGGAGCACGTCGTCCGGATCGACGACGCCCGGGCTACCGGCGTCGTCGATCAGCGCCGCACTCTTGGGTGCGAAGAGCAGCGGCGCGCTTCCCACCACATCGCGCGTCGGGTCGTCCAGAATCGGTGTGCGCGGGTCATCCGACGGCCGATTCGCTACGCCACCGCTGGGCGCGCTGACGAAAGCCTGATTCGAGATCACCGTTCCGTCGAGCACACCCGGGTCGACGACGACGTCGAAGACGAGCGTTGCGACGTTGTCGGCGGCCTGAGACGGATCGGCGCGCATCGCACCCGCAGTCGGATTCTCAGGAGCGTGAATTGGGATGCCCGCGCTGAGCGGCGCGATGCCGCCCGCCGCGTCTGCAACCGCTGCGCGGTTCAGCGTGGTGCTGCCGGCGACGTACTGCGTGTTCACCGGGATCTGATCGCGGAGAGTGGCATCGGCTGCGTCGTCGTTGCCGACGTTCTTCACGGTAATCGTGTAACGAAGCGTTTCGCCCGCAAGCAGAAGGTTCGGATCACCCGTGAGGTAACTCGAGACCTTCTCCACTCGGAAGTCCGGTGCGGACTGGATCAACACCCGCGTGGGGTCTTCGTCGTCCGCCACCATGGGATCGGCCGGGCCATTTACATTGGGATCGTCACTGTCGGCGAAGGTCACGCCATCGATCGAAACCTGCGCCTGATTGGTCGCGTAGCGCCCGTTTGCGATTACCGGTGCCAGCGCAATCTCGAACTCGATCAGCAGACTGTCGTTCGGGTTGGAAAGACTCAGGCCGCGGACGTCGAGCACGCCCGTGCCCCTGGCGCCGCCCACATTGTCGGTACCGCTGGTGTCGGCGCCGGGTGGCACCGTGACGAGCGAGAGCGTCCCGGGCTGGAACACGGCCGGGTCGTTGAGGCGATCGAGCTCGTCAACGACCGCGAAATCGTCTAGCGCGATGTCTGCGAGATTTTCGAGTCGCAGCCGGTAACGGAGTGTGTCGCCGGGAGCCGCGCTGGCCGCAGGATCCGCACCACTCGTCACGTTCATCACGGTCTTCTCGAATCCGAGCTGCGGCAGTGCGACCCCGGTCGTGTGAGCGTCTTCGTGGTCCAGTACGCCCACCGTTCCGTCGGTCAGCGTGCGGGTGTAGACACGCCGGTCAGCTGCAGTCTCCGGATCCGAGCCATCGAAACTGAACCATTCGGTGGCGCCAGCGACGTTTGTCAGCGACACACCGTCTTGCGTATTGGCATCCAGGCGCGTCGCGTAGCTGACGATCAACCGCTCATCGGCACCGATCGTTGCGGCGGGTGAGAGCAGGCTGAGCTGAAAACTGCACGCGGGTGCCGCCGCGAAGCTCATCGCGAAATCCGTGCCGAGAACGAGCGGCGGCGACACCGCCGTGACGCCGTCCGCCTGGAATACCTGCGCAGCGAACTGATCGGGTGCCGCGTCACAGGTGCCGCCCGTCGGCGTGTCGGGAAGCTGGTCAGTGACCGTCAGGTTCCAGGCCGGACCGGTGCCCGCGTTGTGCACGTCGAATGTGAAGGTTCCGGGTGTTCCGGCCGTCATCTGTGCCGGGCCGCTCTTCTCGAGGGTCAACACGTCCGGCCCAACGATCGTCATCGGCTCCGTGGTGCCGGCCAGACCGGGAAGTTGGCTGCCAGGGTCGCCATCGATCCGGCTGTAGAGGAACGAAGCCGTGTTGGTGAAGGTGAGCCCACTCACGTTGGTGGGCGTATCCTCCAGCACGACCCGGATCTCGAGCACGATCTGCTGGTTTGCCGGGATATCAATCCCGATCGCGGGATCCTCGATGACGAGGTTGGTGTCGATCCCGCTGTTGACGGGCATCCACGGCTGCGAACCCGCGATCTTCGTCACGCCGAGGAAGCGCAGGTCGGCGGTCGAGGCGGTCAGGATGTCGGTAATCTGGACATCGTAGATGTCGAAGGGATACGGAGTTTCCGGGAGCGTGATCTGGTAGCTGAAACTCTCTCCGATAGACGCCGTCGCCTGGGTGTTCTCCTTGAGCAGCGGGCCAATCGGGATCGTCCTGATCACAACCTGCGTCGGGTCTTCGTCACCCACGACATTCGGATCGGCCTGGCCGTTGATGTTGGGATCGTCACTGTCCGCGAGCTTGACGGTGCTGATCAGGTCTGCCTGGTTGAGGACAACCGCGCCATCGGCGAGCGTCGAGTCCAGGGTGATGTCGAACTGGATCTGGATCTCGCTGTTGGCGGGAACGTTCAGGTTCCGGATGTCCAGGATTCCAGACCCGTTCGTACCGCCGTTGGGGTTCGTGTTGGTGGTGTCCGCTCCGGCGGGGATGGTGCCGGCAACGAGCGTGAGTGAGCCCGGCACGAAGGCCGCCGATGCGTTGAGGGCACCCAGATCGTCGTAGAAAGTGAGGCCGCCGAGAGAGACGTCGGTGGCCTGTAGGCGCAGCGTGTAACGCAGCGTGTCACCCGGAGCGGCCGTCGTGGTCGGACTCACGCCGCTGGTCAGATTCCCGACGCTCTTCTCGAAGAAGTAGCCAGACAGCTCCACCGCGACGGTGTGGGCGTCCTCATGATCGAGCACGCCGACAGTTCCATCGGTAAGTGTGCGCGTGTAGACTTGACGGTCGTTATTGCTGCTGTCGCCGTTGTACCACTGGGTGGCCCCCGCGACATTGGTGAGTGTAGCGCCGTCTTGGCTGTCGGCGTCGAGCTGCGTCCGGTAGGTGATGATCAGGCGCTCGTTCGGACCGATCGCGCCCGCAGCCGTGAGCATATTGAGTGTGAGTTCGCAGACGGGTACACCGTTGTAGCTGAGCGAGAAGTCGGTACCCGGGATCAGCGGACCCTTGCCCGGGACGGGAGTGACGCCGTCCGCTTCGAAGACCTGAGCGCTGAGCAATTGGGGCGTCAAATTGCACATGCCGCCCGCGGCGCCATCCGGGAGCAGGTCGAGGATCGTGACGTTCCAGGCGTCGCCGAGCCCGGTATTCTGGACATCGACGGCGAACTCGCCGAACTCACCCAGGTTGAGCGTTCTCCCCAACGTCGCCGGGCCGGTCTTCGTCACCACGAGTGTCGGCGCAGCGATCGTCAGGGGCGGTGTGACCCCCCACTCGCCCGGCAGCGGCTCGTAGAACACTCCATCGATGAGCCTTCCGAAGTCCCACTTGGCGGTGTTGACGAACTGCGTCCCCACTACGTTCGCGGGCGAGTCGTCGAGTACGACCGTGAGTTCGATCACGATCTGCTCTCCAGCCGGGATGATGGGAAAACCGTCGAAGTTGAGTACACCGCCCACGTTGGAGAACGTGTGCGCCACTGGAGTGCCGCTGCCCTCCCAGTAGGCGACGTGGCTCAGATAGGTGAGATCCGCACCCGTCGCGTTGAGGTCGTCCCAGATCGTGACGCCGTGCAAGTCATTGAGGGAGCCACTCGTGTTGATGACGGAACCCGTGGAGGGGTCGTAGAGAACCGGCATCGTGAGCGTGTAGGTGAAAGGAACGCCGACGGTAGCTGTGGTCTGACCCGCGGGGTTCTGCTTGTCGATCTTCTCGACGGCAATCAGGAGGTTCTGACAGCCCTCCTGGATCGCAGTCGACGAGCCGTTGGTAAACCAGATCGCGTGGCCAGAAACTCTGTTGCACGACATCTGACCGGTGTGCACGACATTGTCGAAGACGACGAGCCACCGCTCGTCGGTCTGGCCGGGTTGCGTCATGAAACTGAAGTTGGTGGACAGCGGGTTGGAGGCCGGGAAGTTCCGGATCGTGCAGGTCCTGTCGATCTGAATCTGGGAAGGCGCAACCGCGCCCGCAAAGCCGTCGATCACGCCGACCCGGGGAAATCCGAGCAGTCGACCGCTTGCGCGGGCAAAGCGGCGCCGAGCAACAGTGCGAAGGCGAGCAGCAGGATACGAATCCGGCTACCGCGTGCTCTCACACTGTTTTGATCCCGTCGGATCATGTTTGCCCTCTCTCCAACCGCCGCTGCGATCGCTTCACCAAATTTGGACCGAGGCGCCCGAAAAACGGGCGGGATTCCGGCGGTCCCGCTGTCCTGGGGCTTGGAGGCCCTTTAGACCGGTGACTTTGCGTCGCCACCTTTCGGTGGCTTTGCCTTTGTCTGAATCGCGCTAAGCCGTTGGCTCAGAGTGCAAACAGGGAATTTGACTCGGTCGTCCTCCTGGTTCCGAGATGTTTGATCTTCAACGCCGCCCGCTTCCTCATGCCACGCCCCTCGGTTCAGGACGCAGGCAGGAAGTCGATCGGATAAAGAATCGTCAGTGCCGAGACACCTTCCTTGGCACCGAAATCAAAGGTTTTGACGCGCTCAACCACCTGTGCCGAGAGCTGCGGTGCCTTCATGTCCGTGCTCTGCAGTTCGCAGAGCGACACGCTGCCATCGGGTTCGATCGTCAGGTGAAGGACCATCTGCCCCTGCAAGGTCGGGTCCCTGCGCAGCTCCCGGTTGTAGAGCCGGTAGAGCGCGGCCTTGTGGCGGTCGAACACGATCTGGATCTCCTCGTCCGTGCGGGACGAACCGGGGCCGCCACTCAAGGGGCGGTCGGTTCCACCGGTGCCTCCAATCGAACTCGTTGCTCGGACGACTGCGACGCCCTCGAGGCTCTGACCGCGTCCGCCGCCAACATCCCGACTAAGTGCGGCCAGGTTGACTCCGGCGTTCGAGCCCGGTGCGTTGGTCGCCACAAGCGAACGTTGCGGCCGGCCGCTTGCGGCCTCACCCGAACGGTTGATGCGAGCCCGGGCGCCGAGCTGATCGACAGAATCGTTTTCTGCGAGTGCCGAGAACTTCTCTCGGAACGCGAGAATTCCCTTCGACGCGACGTTCTTCTTCGGGGGCTGATCGTTGGCCGGCGCAGGCGTACCTTCTTCGGCGAGAAGCGGGGTTTCTTCGGGCGTCTTCGGCTCCTGCTCTTCGGGCCTCTTCTCTTCCTGGACCCGAGGCGGCGGCGAGAGTGGGCGCTCCTGGATCAGCCGGGTAAAGCGCTCCGGCACTTCGGCCACCTCCCAGGCCTCTGGCAGGGGTAGATCAATCAAGGGGAGCAACAAACCGAACAGCAGACCGGTTAGCAGCGACGCCGCCAGCGTCTTGCGGAAACGCCGATCGTCTTCGCCCCCTGTGGTCCAGGGCAGTACCGATGAACGCTCGGGCACTCCACCGATCTCGCGCTCGACGACCCATTCCAGCTTGCGCTGTTCTTCCTGCCACTGCGCCTCGAGTGCATCGTCCTCGAGAATTTCGCTGTTATCTTCCTCACACCGGATCTTGTCGAGGACGGCCGCCCGACTGCTTTCGGTCTCGCCCAGGCGCCGCTGGAACTCGTCAACGCTGCTCCGCACCCGGCGAACGTGTTCGTCAGTTTCGCCGGCAATCGGTCGCTCGCCCCAGAAGAGAGCCGTCGCACCCATCTGGCCGAGCTTCTCCAATCCCCCGCACACCTCGTGCAGCAATTCGTACTGGAGTCGCTCGGTAGCCAGGCCTTCCAGCTCGCCATCAATGGCGCGCAACTCGCGCACGCATCCGTCCAGCCGCTCGCGAGACTGCTCGAGTTGCAACCGGAGTACTTCTTCGTTTTCTGAAGTCACTTCATCCACGTAATCACCTAACTCGCGGAGGCCGTCCGGGTCTCAGGCGCTTTTTGCAAGACGGCGAGGGAGATACGCGCAAAACCTCGACTGGTGCAGGTCGACATCACCTTCTTGATCACATTGAAGGGGACCGATCGGTCTGCAAGGATCGTGACCTCCTGACTCTCGGCCACGATCTGGGTTCTGAAGCCGATGATGCTTTCGTGCACTTCGTCCAGGCGTTCGCCAATGGGCGCGATGTCCTGTCCGGTCGCCTCGAGGATCTCGGAGATCAGGACGACGCTCTCGCCCTGCACCGTGACCTCTTCGAGACTGATGAAGATCACGACTGTTTCCCTGGGCTTCTCCTCTACCACCGAAGCCGGGAGGGTTATCTGCTTCGGAGTTTCCAACACTTCCCTGGTGGCCGAATTCACGAGCAGGAAGAAGACCAGGATCGTAAAAACGTCCATGAGCGAGGTGAGATTGATCTTGACGATCTTCGCCCGGTTCCGCGCCATTCGCTTCATTCTGCGAGAATTCTTCACGGTGCATCTCCGATGGAAATTTCCGTGAACAGGGCCACACGCGTGGCCTCCTCGTCGTCGACTTGTGGCAGCTCGACGCTCCTCACGGCATCCATGACTTGAATCAGATGGTCGTACTCGATTTGAGGCTCGAGCAGTACCGAAGCATCGACATCATCCGGGTGATTGTGCTTCAGCGACATCACCATACTCGACAGCGTCCCGAGGTCGTACTCGTCGCCCAGCTTCGGAATCGTGGCGATCACGGAGCTTCCATTGCTGAGTTCCAGGCCGTCTCCGCGCACGATCACTTCCATTCGAAAGCTCGGCTCGGTCGGAACGGGCCCACCAACGGAGCTGGGCAAGCTCAACTCGACGATCGTGATCCGCGAGAAGACCGCGGTGATCAGTAGAAAGGGCACCAACACCACCATCAAGTTGAGGAAGGTGGTCATGTCCAATTCGGCCGGCTCACTCGTCCGCCGTCTGTAGTGGTGTCGCCTGGCCATCTGACTACGCCGCCTCGATTTGTCGATGCGCCTTCGCCGAGATCACGTTGAGCGCCTTCACCGAAGCCATCTCCAGGCTGTCGATGATCGCGCCCGCCTTGCTCGTGAGGACCAAGCTCGTGATCAACAGAGGGATCGCCGCCATCAGACCAAACGCAGTCGTGTTCATCGCGACCGAGATGCTGGCTGACAGCAGGTCTGCCTTCTCGGCGGGGTTCGCGTTGGCGACCGCCGTGAAGGCCTGGATGAGGCCCATGATGGT
>PVMK01129267.1_pt1 | contig 35320 bp, 33 predicted proteins | sample 1853481 | NCBI WGS metagenome assembly PVMK01 (sample SAMN08533507, study PRJNA380276) | Marine sediment metagenome, whole genome shotgun sequencing project. | reverse complement strand
GGACCTATGGACGGATATGACGTGGCGTTCGGCTGGTGGCTCTGGCAAGGTGTTCATTCCTGGTTTTGGGGGGTAAGATGGCCGCTATAGCGTTCGACACACTGAAGGCTGCCCGCAGGATGATTGAAGCGGGCATGCCACCAAAGCAAGCGGAAGCTCAGGCGGAAGTTATGGCCGAAGCATTTATATTCAACGCCGATAGTCTGGTGACGAAAGATTACCTGGATGCGCGTTTTGCAGAACAGGAAGCCAGAATTGGCGTTCGTTTTGCCGAGGTAGACGGTAAGTTCAGGATTGTTTACTGGATGTTGGGGCTGGTGATATTGACGACATCCGTCCCGGTAATCCGCAGTTTCCTGGGTGTTTAAACGTTCCCACCGCTCGCTTTGGCTATCTCTATAGCGGTTTCAATGGCCCGATAGAGACTAGTCGGATTAGCGCTGCCAGCGCCCGCCAGGTCCAGTGCTGTGCCGTGGTCCACCGAGGTGCGGATAATGGGCAGCCCCAGGGTAATGTTGACCGCTGTGCCGAAGCCGGCGTATTTCAGGACGGGCAGCCCCTGGTCGTGGTACATAGCGAATACGGCATCCACATTCTCCAGTACTTTGGGGTTGAAAGCGGTATCGGCGGGTAGGGGTCCGAGCAGATCCATACCGTTGGCGCGCAGTTTTTCCAGAGTGGGGATGATGGTGTCGATTTCCTCGCGCCCCAAATGGCCACCCTCTCCGGCGTGAGGGTTGAGGCCCAGTACGGCGATTCTGGGGGCGGCGATGTCGAATTTGCTGCGCAGGTCTTTATGCAGTATATGCAGGGTTTGTCGCAGTAATTCCCGGGTGATGGCGGCGGGTACATCCTTTAGCGGCAAATGGGTGGTGGCCAGGGCTACCCGCAGGTCCTGCGTCGCCAGCATCATCACCACCCTGTCTGTCCCGGTAGCCTCCGCCAGAAACTCGGTGTGTCCGCTAAAGGGAATACCGGCATCATTAATCACCGACTTCTGCACCGGAGCCGTCACCATGGTGCTATAGGTGCCAGACAGGCATCCGTCTACAGCACGTTGCAGCGTTGACAGTACATAGGGTGCATTCGCCGGGTCCGGTTTGCCGGGAACGACGGGGTTGGCCAGGGATACTGAATCAATTTTCAGGGTGCCGGCTCGGTGTGCTGCCGGGGTATCGCCTGGGTCAAGCGGTTGTAGCTCTATAGGAAAGCCCAATAGCCGGGCACGCTGTTGCAGTAACACGGGGTCGGCGATCACTACCAGTTCCGCATCCCAGGCTTGCCGCGCCGCCATCAGCACGATATCCGGTCCTATGCCAGCGGGTTCTCCCGGGGTGATGGCTATTCTTGGTGGGGGCACCCTACTTGATATCGACGTAGGCTTCATCGCGAATCTGCCGTAGCCAGGCGTCCAGTTCCTCCTGGTACTTGCGGTTGTGCAGGTAGTCCATGGCCTTGGCGCGGGAAGCCTCATGGGTCATGTCGCTCTCCCTGCGCCCCTGCACCTGCAGGATATGCCATCCGAACTGGGAGTGTACCGGCTCCGAAATCTGGTCGACCGGGGTCTCATTCATGGCTTTTTCAAACTCGGGTACCATTTGCCCGGGGCTGGTCCAGCCCAGCTCGCCACCTTCCTGTGCGGAGCCGATATCCTCCGAGTACTCCCGGGCCAGATCGGCAAAATCTTCTCCGGATTCCGCGCGGGCTCTCAGCTCAACGACCAATGCCCGGGCCTGGTCGTCGGTCATGAGCTCCGAGGGCTTTATCAGGATGTGGCGCACTTCGGTCTGGGCCACCATCTGTTCGCCGCCGCGCTTCTCTACCATGTAAACCAGGTGAAAGCCGCTGTCAGAGCGAATGGGGTCGGCAGTTTCTCCGGCTGGCAGGCCCGCCGCCACGTCGCTGAGCATCGAGGGCAGGTCGTCCAGCTTGCGCCAGCCCAGATCACCACCACTGAAAGTGTACTGGCCGCTGTTGGAACTGACGACCTGATCGAAGGGCTGGCCGGCGCGAATGCGTTTTATCATTTTGTCCACATGGGCCCGTGCCGCGGCGACGTCCGCATCACTGGCTTCCGGCGACATGGCCAGCAGGGCGTGTACGATATGGTATTCGGGTTGCGTCAGTTTCTGGCCGTCTTCAGTTGCCATGAAGTTGTCCGCTTCCTGGTCGCTGATCTGGATGCGCTGGTTGACGTTGCCTCCCTGCACCCGCTGAATAATCATTTCCCGGCGCACTTGCTCACGCATTGCGGCGTAAGACTGGCCCTGTTGCTCCAGGGCCATGCGAAACTCGTCCAGGGTTATACGATTCTGGGCGGCGATGCGTTGCAGGGCGGCATTGAGTTGGGCGTCCGAGATACGCACGCCCACCCGTTCGCCTTTTTGTAGCTGTATACTTTCCAGAATCAACCGATCCAGGGTTTCCCGGATCAGCGTGTCCTCCGGGGGCAGTTCGACACCCCTGGACTGCAGGTTTTCTGTAATGCTGGCAACCCGCTCACGCAACTCACTGGCCATGATGATGTCGTCATCGACGATCGCCACCACCTGGTCTATCACTTCAGTGGCGGCGCGCAGCGCCGGCGTGGCGATAGTGGCGGTCGCCAGGCTCGCCGCTAACAGCAGTGTCTTAATATTCACGTTCTTTATAACCTCGGATCATATCCTCCATTATGTTGGTAATGCGGTCGCCGAAGCCACCCATACCCTTGAGGACGATTTGTATTTGCGTGGAGTGTTCCCGTTCCAGATCGGGATTGTTAAAGTCAGGAATCGAGCCCGATACGTTGTCGAAATAGCGCAAATGCAGCAATCGCACGGTCCAGCAGCAGGTATCATATTCGACCCCCGCCATATCCTCCACGCTGGTATTGGCTTCCACGCTGTAGTTCATGGAGGCAAAAACACTCCAGTTTTTGTTCAGTGGGAAGTAGCCGGAAATATTGGCTTCCTCGGTTACCGGCTGCGTATTGACGGTGGTCAGGGGGCGGCGGTAGGAGTAGCCGATATTGAATATGCTGCCGTTGTCTGTGGTGTAGGCGGTCTGGATGTGGGCGGAGTTCATGTTGCTGCTGTAGGGGTCCCACACCAGGTTGGAGCGTATGTTCAGGTGTTCATTGGGGCTGAAGGTTACCTCGGCTGCTATTTCGGAGCCCGATTCATCCAGCGAGGGCTCAAGAGGCAGCAGTCGCACCTTGCGGTCCCGGAAGTAAAAGATCTGGCCGACACTGGCGCTGAACAGCTTGCGCCCATCCTCTGCGTCGATAAAACGGCTGGTCAGGCCCACCGAGAGCTGGTTGGCATCGTCCAGCCGGTCGCGGCCGGAGAACCGGGTTTCGCGAAACAGCTGATTGTAGTTGAAGGTCAGTTCGGCACTGTCGAAGTCCGGTTGGTCGGTCTGTTTATCGTATTCGCTATATAGATAGTACAGGCGCGGTTCCAGGGTCTGTATCAGGTTATAGCCGGCGAAGCTGAGGGGCCGTTCAAATACCAGGCCGCTGTCTACATTGACCAGGGCGGATCCGGCCGCCGGGCTATTGTCGGTAAAGAACCGGCCGTCGTTCAGGTCATATTCCAGCTGCCGGTATTTTACCGTGGGGGTGAGAAAGCCGTAGGTCCACAGCATGGGGTAGGCCAGGCCGGCCTCGGCGTACACCCGTTGGCCGGTGACCCGATCTTCATCCGTATCGAAATTTGAAAACTGGCCAACGAACACGGGCTCCAGTTCAAAGGGGGTGCCGCGGCCCCGGTACTGGGCGGTGAACTGTGGCAGTTTCTGGTAATCGTCATTGATATCATCGGCCAGGGACTGGAATTTTTGGACGTTGACATTCAGCAGCCAGCTGTCCCCCAGGTAATCCAGGGAGCCCAGTTGCAGCAGGCTGGTGCGACGCTGCGCATCCAGGCTGGACGTTTCCAGGTCCTTCATATAGTCAACATCACTGGCTTTGCTGTAGTCCACCCGGGAGCGCCAGCGCTGCTGAAACAGCCCGTTTTGCTTACCACACCCAGCCAGCGGTCGTCGCTGCGTTGCTCGGGATTTTCATCCTTATACTTGTCATCTTGCGACATGTAAGCACCGCCCACGGTCCAGTGGCCGACGAGTGGATTCAGGTAGCGCAATTTCAGCTCGTGGTTAACGCCCCGCTCTTCTATATAGCGGGGGGCGTATATCGCGTCGTAATTGGGTGCCAGGTTGAAATATATCGGCGCGGCGATGTCCAGGCCACCGGTACTGTCGTTGCCAAAATCCGGCCACAAAAATCCGGTGCGGCGACGGTCATCCAGAGGGAACCGCAGCCAGGGCGTGTAGAAGACAGGCACGCCGCCCACATGGACACGTGCTCCATGGGCAGTGCCCAGTCCCTCATCCAGGTCCAGCTCCATTGTCTTGGCCTTTATGGACCAGTCATTTTCTCCGGGAGCGCAATAGGTGAAGCTGCCATTGTGAACGTGGATCAGGCCATCGGTGTCGCGCTGCAGCATGTCGGCGGTGCCGCGCATATGATCCTCGTGGAACACGAACTGCCCCGCATTCACGGTTGCCTCTTCGGTTTTGGAATAGATCTTGGCGCTCTCGCCCTGCAGTAGCAGTCCCGGCTCGCGCAGGGTGACGTTGCCGGTAAGGGTGGCGGTAGCCTGTTCCCGGTCGATCACGGCTTTATCCGCACTCAGGTGGCGATATCCCTGCACGGCCTCTACTCCCCCGGTCAGGATGACTTCATTGTCGCGCATTTCTGTGCTGTCAGCATCGGCGTGAATATGGGCATCTTCCGGGGATTCAGTGGTCTTCTCGCCAGCCAGGGGGTCTACATAGCGGCCTTCACATTGAATGCACTGGCGGTCTTGTTTTGCCGTGGGTATGGAGTCGATGGGCTCCCAGTCGAGTATACGGGCTTCCCCGGCGTTGTTATCCTGTGCCCACAAGGAAACAGGCAACATCAACCCGATCACGATGGCGGCCGTGCGCGCAGGTGTCCGCGCTAGGCGGATGTGGGGTCTGGCACAGTCAGATGTCATTGATGTCAGAGCTTGTTTGCGGGATAAAAGCGGATTCTAAAGCATCCCCTCGCCCTTGTCCGTCAAATTTTGAGTCAGGAGAGCACAGTGCCACCCCGTCCCGTACCCGCTGAACTTTTACCCTGGGCCCTGTCCTCTCTGGGGGTGGCCACCAATGGGCATACTCCGGCGCTGACGGTGGTGGCCGAGGATGCCAGTAATCGCCGTTATTTCCGTTTGGCGCTGGCCGGGCAGAGCTATGTGTTGGCTGAGGCACCGCCGGCGACAGAGAAGAATGAGGCCTTTTTGGCGGTGCGCGAGGTGCTGGCCCGTGCGGGGGTGAAGGTGCCCGCACTTTATGCGGCGGACATGGATCGGGGCTATCTGCTGCTGGAAGATCTGGGGGATAGATTGTTGTTACCCGAGCTCGACGCCGGCTCCGCGGACCACCACTACCGCTCGGCCTTTGGGGTGTTGCGGCAGATAGCTGCCCTGGATGCCGACCGGCTTGATATACCCGCTTACGACCAGGCCCTGCTGGGAGAGGAACTGAGCCGTTTTCCGACCTGGTTTGTAGAGGCGCTGCTTGGCTATTCCCCGAATGATGAAGAGCGGGATTTGTTGCAGCGCTTTTTTGCGAGACTGATCGACAGCGCCCTGGAGCAGCCGCGGGTGCTGGTGCACCGGGATTTTCACAGCCGTAACCTGATGCCGCAGGAGGATGGGCAACTGGCGGTGATTGATTTCCAGGATGCAGTGGTGGGGCCGGTCACCTACGACCTCGTATCCCTGCTGCGCGATTGCTATATCCAGTGGCCGCCGGGGCAAGTCTGTGACTGGGCACTGCAGCAGCGCGATGCCCTGCACACGCAGGGCCTGTTACCGTTGGTGGATGATGCCTGTTTCCTGCGCTGGTTCGACTGGATGGGCCTGCAGCGGCATATCAAGGTGCTGGGAACCTTTGCCCGGCTGTACCTGCGAGATGGCAAGTCCGCTTATCTGGATGATCTGCCCCTGGTGATTCACTATGTGCTTGAGATACTGGGCAAATACGCCGGCGAGGAAGCGGTTTTTGCCGAGGTCAATGTCTGGTTCAGCAGCCAGCTTTCACCCCTGATCGCCCGGCAGGACTGGAGCAAAAAAGTATGAGGGTAATGATACTGGCAGCGGGGGTTGGCGAGCGGATGCGGCCGCTTACCGACCATACGCCCAAGCCGCTGCTCTGCGTGGGTGATATCCCTCTTATCGAGCACCATATCCGGCACCTGGCACAGGCCGGTTTCATCGAGTTGGTTGTCAACGTCTCACACCTCGCGCAGCAGATTGTCGACCATTGTGGCGATGGCAGTCGCTGGGGCGTGTCCATCGTCTATTCACCCGAGGAGCAACCCCTGGAAACCGCGGGTGGAATCCTCAATGCCATGCCCCTGTTGGGCGATGGACCCTTCCTGGTGGTGAACGGGGATATCTGGATCGACTATCCCTTCGCCAAACTGACGGATTACCGCCCTCAATCCCCTGCGAGCGCTCATCTGGTAATGGTGGGCAATCCGCCGCAGCACTCGTCGGGCGATTTCTGGCTGGACGCAAACGGCTGGGTGCGGGAACTGCGGCCCGGCGCGACCGGGCTGACCTACGCCGGTGTGGGAATCTACACCCCGGCGTTTTTTGCGGATATGCGGCCCGGCAAAATGCCGCTGCGGCCATTATTGGATGCGGCGATAGCGCGCGGCTGCCTGAGTGGCGAGTACCACGATGGCGAGTGGCAGGATGTGGGCACGCCCGAGCGCTTGCAAGCGCTGGATGCCATGGTGAGATCAGCCGGTTAAAAGAGTGTGCAGGGCTGGCACCGTGGTACTGGCGATAATAACGGCCAGCATCCAGTAGATCAGGCGAAACTTGCCGTCGATTTCCGCGAATTTGACATCTACCTTGGCACTGAGCTTCTCTACCCGTTTGTCCTGCTCGGTAAAACACGCATCGATGCGGGCATCTTGAGCCGCAAACCTGGAATCAATGCGGGCACCTTGCGCCGAAAATCTCGCATCAAGGCACGCTTCCAGGTAATCCCTGGTCACCAGGCTATCCATATTGAATACGAACGCTTCCGCCATTAATTCCGCCTCGGCATCACAGAGCATGGCAGAGCAAGCATCGTGGAGCAAGGTGGAGCAAGTTGCCAATACAAGCCCAACATGTACAATAGCCAGTCCCAATTCCTGGAGAGCGCTGTGCAAACAGCAATGCGTAATAGTGTCGACCTGATGACGATGCGTGAGGTCACCTGCTGGCGATGGTAGCCAGGGCATAGCCACGACCTGATTACGCAACTTTATTCTCCGAGGATACCCCATGAAACCGCAGGACTTTGCTGCGCTGGCAGCACAAGATTACAACCGTATACCCGTTAGCCTGGAAGTACTGGCTGACCTGGATACCCCCATCAGCGTCTATCGCAAGCTGGCTGAAGGGCCCTACTCCTATTTCTTCGAATCCGTCCAGGGCGGCGAAAAGTGGGGCCGATATTCCATCATCGGCCTGCCGTGCCGCACCCTGCTCAAGGTCTTTGGCCACCGCGCCGAAGTGTGGGTGGATGGGGAGTTGACCGAAAGCACGGAAGTGGAGGATCCACTGGCCTATACTGAGGCCTTCCAGCATCGCTATCGCACTGCCCCCAGGGACGATTTACCCGTATTTCACGGCGGCCTGGTCGGTTATTTTGGTTACGACACCGTGCGCTATGTAGAGCCGCGACTGGCATCGGGCACGCCGCCGGATCATCTGGGCACCCCGGACATATTGCTGATGGTGTCCGAGGAGGTGCTGGTGTTCGACAACCTGGCGGGCACCATACGCCTGATCGTCAATGCCAATCCTGCCGAGGAGCAGGCGCTGGAGCGTGCGCAGCAGCGCCTGCGGGAACTGGTGGCGCGTTTGCCCCTGCCTATGCAGCCCCTGCCGGAGGTCGTACTGGATGCCGCCGACAACGCCGAACTGGAACAGCAGGCCGAGTCTGACTTTACCCGGGAAATGTATGAGGCCAGTGTCGATAAGGTCAAGGAATACATACTGGCCGGGGATGTGATGCAGGTTGTACCCTCCCAGCGCATGAGCATTCCCTTTACCGCACCGCCCCTGAATTTGTACCGCGCCCTGCGCAACCTCAACCCTTCACCTTATATGTATTACCTGGATCTGGAGGATTTTCATATCGTGGGCTCCTCCCCGGAAATCCTGGCACGCCTGGAAAAAGGCCTGGTTACTGTGCGTCCCATCGCCGGTACCCGGCGTCGGGGTCATACGGAGGAAGAGGATAAGGCCATGGAGGCGGAGCTGCTGGCTGACCCCAAAGAGATTGCCGAGCACCTGATGCTGATCGACCTGGGGCGCAACGACGTGGGGCGTATCGCCGAAATCGGGTCGGTGGAGCTCACCGCTAAAATGGAGGTGGAGCGCTACTCCCACGTGATGCACATTGTGTCCAACGTCACCGGTGTGCTCAAAGAAGGCAAATCCGCCATCGATGTGCTGCGCGCCACACTGCCGGCGGGCACTCTCAGCGGTGCTCCCAAAATCCGCGCCATGGAGATCATCGACGAACTGGAGCCGGTTAAACGCGGCGTGTACGGGGGCGCGGTGGGCTATATTTCCTGGGCGGGTGATATGGATACCGCTATCGCCATTCGCACCGCCGTGATCAAGGACGGCAAGCTATACGTGCAGGCCGGTGGCGGCGTGGTGGCCGATTCCGTACCGAAACTGGAGTGGAAAGAGACCCACAACAAGGCCCGCGCCATGTTCCGGGCGGCGTCCATGGTGTTGGCGGGGGAGGGCTGAATATGTTGCTGATGATTGATAATTACGATTCCTTCACCTACAACGTGGTGCAGTACCTGGGGGAGTTGGGCGCCGATGTCCACGTGGTGCGCAACGACGAAATCGCCGTGAGCGATATCGAGGCCCTGGCACCGGACAAGATTGTGATCTCACCAGGCCCCTGCACGCCGAACGAGGCGGGTATCTCCATGGCGGTCATTGAACAGTATGCGGGTGTGCTGCCCCTGCTGGGTATCTGCCTGGGGCACCAGAGTATCGGCCAGGTATTTGGCGGTGTGGTAGTGCGGGCGCGCCAGGTCATGCATGGCAAGACGTCGCCAATACACCACCGGGGTGAAGGTGTATTTCGCGGGCTCAGCCAGCCGTTTGAGGCGACCCGCTATCACAGCCTGGTGGTGGAGAGGGACAGCCTGCCGGATTGCCTGGAGATCACCGCCTGGACCGAGACCGAGGCGGGTGAAATCGATGAAATCATGGGGCTGCGGCACCGGGAGCTGGCTGTCGAGGGGGTACAGTTTCACCCCGAGTCCATTCTCACTGCTCACGGTCACGACCTGCTGCGCAATTTCCTGGATCAGTAAGGGGAAGCATAAATGAATATCCAGCAAGCATTGGCCGCGGTGGTCGAGGGAGACAATCTCACTCGCGACGAAATGGCGGCGGTTATGCGCCAGATGATGTCCGGCGACGCCACTGGCGCGCAAATAGGCGGTCTGCTGGTGGCGCTGCGCATGAAGGGCGAGACCATAGACGAAATCGCCGGCGCCGCCCAGGTGATGCGCGAGCTGGCTACTCCGGTAGAGGTGACCGGTCCAAACCTGGTGGACCTGGTGGGTACCGGCGGCGACGGTGCCAATCTGTTCAATGTGTCCACCGCTTCCAGTTTTGTGGTGGCGGCGGCCGGGGCGAGGGTAGCCAAGCACGGTAATCGCTCGGTCTCCAGCACCAGCGGCAGTTCCGATGTGCTGGAACAACTGGGCATGCCCCTGGATCTCGCACCGCAGCAGGTGGCCCGGGCCATTAATGAGGTGGGGGTGGGCTTTATGTTCGCTCCAGCGCATCACAGCGCCATGCGCCACGCCGTTGGGCCGCGCAGGGAGCTGGGTTTGCGCACGATATTCAATATTCTGGGTCCCCTGACCAACCCCGCCGGGGTGAAGCGCCAGGTGATAGGTGTGTTTTCCGCTGACTTATGTCAGACCATGGCCGAGGTACTCAAAGCCCTGGGCGCCGAGCATGTCATGATTGTGCACTCGGATGATGGCCTGGATGAGATATCTATTGCGGCGGGTACGCAGGTGGCGGAACTGCGCGATGGCACTGTTTCGCGCTATCACATTACCCCCGAGGAGTTCTCGGTAGAGAGGCAGAGCCTCGAGGGTTTGACAGTGAACAGTGCGGCTGCCTCGGCGGACCTGATTGTTAATGCACTGGCGGGAGTGGACGACGCGCCGTCGCGCAAGGCGGCCGCCATGCTCGCTCTCAATGCGGGAGCAACCATCTATGTCAGTGGCGTCGCGGCCACCCTGGCCGATGGCGTGGCCATGGCAGAAGACGTGCTGGCCACTGGCCAGGCGGCGGAAAAGCTCAGGGAGTTTATCAATTTCACGCAATTGATACGCGGGGAGGCCGGTTGACGCTATGCCAGTGAAAGCCCCCACCATCCTGCGCAAAATTCTGGCGCGCAAACGCGAAGAAGTGGCTCGGCGCAGGCCCCGCAATTCACTGGCCAGCCTGGAGCAGCGTATTAAAGACCAGACTGCCCCACGGGGCTTCGCGGTTGCACTGCAACAGCGAATCGCCCGTGGCGAACCGGCGGTTATAGCGGAAGTAAAAAAGGCCTCACCCAGTAAAGGCGTTATCCGCGAGGATTTCCAGCCCGGGCAGATTGCCACAAGCTATCAAAATGGTGGCGCGGCCTGTCTCTCCGTATTGACGGATATCGACTTTTTCCAGGGCTCAGATGAGTATTTGCAAGAGGCCAGGGCCGCCTGTGACCTGCCGGTGCTGCGCAAGGATTTTACCATCGACCCCTATCAGGTGGTGGAGGCTCGGGCCATAGGCGCCGATGCCGTGCTGTTGATAGTCGCCGCGCTGGACGATGAACAAATGCGGGAGCTGGCCCACGCCGCGGCGGAAGTCGGCGTGGATGTCCTGGTGGAAGTGCATGATCGCGCCGAGCTGGAGCGGGCCCTGGAACTGCCAACGCTATTGGTGGGAATCAATAACCGGGATCTACACACCTTTGAAATGCGCCTGGAAACCACGCTGGATTTATTGCCGCATATACCCGATGACCGGGTGGTGATAACAGAGAGCGGGATTCATACGCCGGAAAATGTGGCCTTGATGCGCGAGCAGAATGTGCACGCTTTTCTGGTGGGTGAAGCGTTTATGCGGGCGCCGGAGCCGGGTGAAAAATTGCGAGAGTTGTTTTTCGCCGGATAATGCGGCGCAGAGCCTGCCCTGCTTTATCGGGTAACGCGCACCATAGCCCCGCTACCGGGTGCCATACACCACCATGGTTTTACCTGAAACCGACACCAGCCCCTCTTCCGCCAGCGCCTTGAGTACGCGCCCCGCCATCTCCCGGGAACAGCCCACGATTTTGCCCAACTCCTGCCGGGTGACCTTGATCTGCATGCCGTCCGGGTGGGTCATGGCGTCCGGTTCCTTGCACAGGTCCAGCAGTGTGTGGGCGATGCGTCCGGACACATCCACGAAGGCCAGGTCACTCAGCTTGCGGGTGGTTAGCCGCAGACGGGACCCCAGTTGCCGGGAAACAGCATAGAGGATGTCCGGGAACTGGCCGCGTATCTGGTGGAAGCGCTCGTAGGAAATTTCCGCCACCTCGCATTGTGTTTTGGCTACGACCATGGCGCTGCGCACCTGGGGTTCATCATCGAACAGCCCCATCTCACCGACAAAATCACCGGGGTTGAGATAGGCCACAACCAGCATGTGACCCGGTTCGGATTCATCTTCCACCATGACCGATACTGAACCGTCCAGGATCAGGTAGAGCGTGTCGCTCAGTTCACCCTGCTGTAAAACCACGCTTTTGGACTTGTAGTCCTTGCGTTGACAGTGGCGCAGGAAATTTTCCACGTTGGGAAGGGTATTAATGACCTGTGGCTTTAGCACCGTTTGACTCTCCATTGTCAGTTTAAAAGCATTAGGATTCTAACCGAGTTGAGGCCCAAGTAAAACTTAACTTGTTGTGCTAAGCTCCGTCGCCAATTTCGGAGGGGGAATCGTTCAATGAAAACGACAGTCAAGTGGACGGACGGCGCCATGTTCGTCGGTGAGTCCGGCAGCGGGCACAGTGTGGTAATGGACGGGCCGGAGGATCTTGGCGGGCGCAATCTCGGACCGCGGCCCATGGAGATGTTGCTGCTGGGTACGGGCGGATGTTCTGTCTATGACGTGATGAGCATGCTGAAAAAGTCACGTCAGCGGGTGGTGGATTGTCGGGTGGAACTGGATGCGGAGCGCGCCGATGCGGTGCCCGCGGTATTTACCCGCATCAATATGCACTTCGTGGTCACCGGGGTTGGCCTCAAGGAGAGCCGGGTAAAGCGGGCGGTAGAGTTATCCGCTGAAAAATATTGCTCCGCCTCCATCATGTTCGGAGCGGCGGGCGTGGAAATGAACCACAGCTTCGAAATCGTCGAGTTTGATCCGCAGGCTTAGTTGCGCGCTATAGCCCGCCAGCCAATATCCCGCCGTAGTGTGACGCCGTCCCAGGAGATTTTGTCAGCCGCTTCGTAACAGGCCCGCTGGGCGGCGGCGATATTCTCGCCCAGCGCGGTGACGCACAATACCCGGCCGCCGCTGGTGACCACCTGGTCGCCATTGAGGGCGGTGCCCGCGTGGAAAACCTTGATTGAGTCCGGCTGCGGGGCATCCAGCCCCTGGATGGGGGTGCCCTTGTTGTAACTTGCCGGGTAGCCCCCGGCGGCCAGCACCACGCCAATAGCACAGCGCTGGTCCCATTGTGCCGTTGCCTGGTCCAGAGTCCCGTCCAGGGCGCTGTCGCACAAGTCCACCAGATCGGATTGCAGGCGCACCAGGATGGGTTGGGTTTCCGGGTCGCCGAACCGGCAGTTGTACTCGATGACTTTGGGCTGGCCGTCGGCAGTGATCATCAGGCCGGCGTAAAGGAAGCCGGTATAGGCATTGCCCTCGGCGGCCATGCCCGCCACCGTGGGCAGGATCACCTGCTCCATGATGCGTTGGTTGACGGCGGCATCTACCACCGGTGCGGGAGAGTAGGCGCCCATGCCGCCGGTGTTGGGGCCGGTATCCCCTTCGCCAATGCGCTTGTGGTCCTGGCTGGTGGCCATGGGCAGTACGTTCACGCCGTCCACCATCACGATAAAGCTGGCTTCCTCACCCTCCAGGAACTCCTCGATCACCACCCGGCAGCCGGCCTCGCCAAAGGCGTTTCCGGACAGCATATCGGTCACGGCACGCTCGGCCTGCTCCAGTGTCTCCGCCACGATGACGCCTTTGCCAGCGGCGAGTCCGTCGGCCTTCACCACGATGGGTGCGCCACGCTCTCGCAGGTAGGCCAGGGCGGGCTCCAGTTCGGTAAAGTTGCCGTAGGCAGCGCTGGGAATATTGTGCCGTGCCAGGAAATCCTTGGTGAAGGCCTTGGAACCCTCCAGTTGAGCGGCGCCTTTACTCGGCCCGAAACAGCGCAAACCGCGTTCCCGGAAGAAATCCACCACACCCTCAACCAGGGGGGCTTCCGGGCCCACAATAGTGAGTCCCACGCCTTTTTGTGCGGCAAAGTCCGCCAGGCCGTCAAAATCCATCACATCCAGGGCGATGTTCTCTATACCCGCTTCCGCCGCCGTGCCCGCATTGCCCGGCGCGACATAAACCGTCTCAACCCGCGGCGACTGCGCCACCTTCCACGCCAGTGCGTGCTCCCTACCGCCGCTACCTATAACTAATACATTCATTCATCGAGCTCCAGATAATATGTCTAATGGTGTGATGAAGGTTCTCTGGCGAGTGCGAGGCAAGGCGGGAATGGCAAAACAAGCGGAGTGTACACGAGCGTACATGAGCATTGTTTTGCCATTTCCAACGCAGCATCGTGCCGCCAGAGGGCCTTCAGCGCGCCATTAGTGCCGGAAGTGTCGCATGCCGGTGAATACCATGGCCATGCCATGCTCATCCGCGGCGGCGATGACTTCCTCGTCGCGAATGGAGCCGCCCGGCTGGATTACAGCGGCGATACCCGCCTGTCCGGCATTATCGATGCCGTCCCGGAAGGGAAAGAAGGCGTCGGAGGCCATGACCGAGCCCTTTACTTCCAAACCCGCGTGCTCGGCCTTGATACCGGCGATGCGAGCTGAGTTGATGCGGCTCATCTGGCCCGCACCCACCCCCACGGTCTGTCCATTGGCGGCGTAGACAATGGCGTTGGACTTGACGTATTTGGCCACTTTCCAGGCGAACAGCAGGTCCTTCATCTGCTGTTCGGTGGGCTGTAGCTTGCTGACAACTTTCAGGTCATCCAGGGTAATCATGCCCAGGTCGCGGTCCTGCACCAGTAGGCCGCCGTTGACCCGCTTGTAATCCAGGGCCGCACCCTGCGCGCCCCACTCGCCACAGACCAGCAGGCGCACGTTTTTCTTTTTGGCGATCGTCGCTGCCGCCTCGTCACTCACGCTGGGGGCGATAATGACTTCCACGAACTGGCGCTCGACAATGGCGGCGGCAGTGGCGGCATCCAGTTCACGGTTGAAAGCGATAATGCCGCCAAAGGATGATTCGGGGTCGGTGGCGAAGGCCAGGTCGTAGGCCTTGCCAATATCACTTGCAACCGCCACGCCACAGGGGTTGGCATGCTTGACGATGACACAGGCCGGCGCCTCGAAGTTTTTGACGCACTCCAGAGCGGCATCGGTATCGGCCACGTTGTTGTAAGACAGTTCCTTGCCCTGCAACTGGCGGGCGGTGGCAATCCCCGCCTCGGCCGGGCTGGCCTCTACGTAGAAGGCCGCCTGCTGGTGGGGGTTTTCCCCGTAGCGCATTTCCTGCACTTTGTGAAATTGGGTGTTGAAGGTGCGGGCGAAGTTGGCAGAGCCGCCGGGCACCAGCTTGCCAAAGTGGTTGGCAATGGCGCCGTCGTAGGCGGCGGTGTGTTCAAAGGCCTTGATTGCCAGATTGAAGCGCGTCTCCAGGGAGGTGGCGCCATCATTTGCCTGCATCTCCTCCAGAATTCCCGAGTAGTCCGGGGCGTTGACCACAATAGTGACAAAGCGGTGATTTTTGGCCGCCGCGCGCACCATGGTGGGGCCGCCGATGTCGATATTCTCAACGGCGTCATCCAGGCTGCAGTCGGGTTTGGCGACTGTCGCTGCAAAGGGGTAAAGGTTTACCACCACCATGTCGATGGCATCGATGCCGTGCTCGGCCATCACCGCATCGTCCTGCCCGCGGCGGGCGAGTATGCCGCCGTGAACTTTGGGGTGCAGGGTTTTGACCCGGCCGTCCATCATTTCCGGGAAGCCGGTGTAGTCGGCGACTTCGGTCACTTCCAGGCCGCTATCCTGCAGCAGGCGATAAGTGCCGCCGGTGGAGAGTAGCTCCACCCCCATGTCACGCAGGGCACTGGCGAATTCGACGATACCCGATTTATCGGACACACTGATCAGGGCGCGCTTGACTTTAACGAGGTTGCTATCACGCATGCTGTGGGTTTCCTCTAGCCTTTGTCACAGATCAGGTTGTACTGCTTCAGTTTTTTACGCAGAGTGCCCCGGTTCAGGCCCAGCATGATGGAGGCTTTGGTCTGGTTGTTGCGCGTGTAGGCCATGATCTCTTCAAGTAACGGCGCCTCGATTTCCGCCAGTACCATCTGGTAGACATCGGTGGAAATCTGTCCGTCCAATTCGTCCAGGTAGTGACGCACCGCGGCGGTCACAGACTGGCGCAGGCTCTGCACCGGGGCAGTGGGTGAGTTGTCATCGTTGGCTGCGGCGGTCTCTCCGCTCACGGGGGGGTGTAGGGGTTCAGCCCTGGTCATGCTGCAAGTACCTCATTATTTTCTGGTTTGTATAGTTGATTTATGTAGTGCAGCTGTTCACCGGGAAGCTCCAGCTTATTGAACAGTCTGCGATGGGTGGCGTAATCCGGGCTGTACCGCAGATACCAGCTCATATGTTTACGCGCGATACGAACGCCCATGAAATCGCCGTAAAATTCGTGCAGTTGTGCTACATGCCGGTGCAGGATTGCCAGTTGTTGCGCTTTTGAGGGCGCCGGTGGTGTCACTCCTGTTGCCAGGTGTGTGGCGATCTGTCCACAGAGCCAGGGCCGGCCCTGTGCCGCGCGGCCGATCATCACGCCGGCGGCGCCAGTGTGGGCAATGACTGCGGCGGCCGTTTCCGGGGAATCGATATCGCCGTTGGCGAATACCGGAATTTGGGTGGCCGCTACGATGGCGGCAATGGTGTCGTATTCCGCCTCCCCTTTGAAAGCGCAGGCCCGGGTGCGACCGTGTACCGCCAGGGCGGCGATGCCGGCATCCTCAGCTATGCGACTAATGCTCACGCCATTTCGGGCCTGTGGTGTGGCGCCTGTGCGTATCTTGAGTGTGACCGGCACATCGACCGCCTCTACCACGGCCTCGAGAATGGCCCGCACTAAAGGTTCATCCCCCAGCAGGGCCGACCCCGCTGCTTTGCGGCACACTTTCCTGGCGGGGCATCCCATATTGATATCGATAATCTGGGCGCCGCTGGCGACGTTGTAGCGGGCGGCTTCGGCCATTTGCAGCGGATCGTTTCCGGCAATCTGCACCGAGCGGGGTTCCATCTCGGCGTCGTGTCGACTGCGCCATTGGGTCTTGCGCGATTCGCGCAACCGGGGGTTGCAGCTGATCATCTCCGATATCACCAGGCCCGCGCCGAATTCATGGCACAGGCGGCGAAATGGAAGATCGGTTACACCTGCCATAGGCGCCAGTGCCACGCGGTTGGGCAGCTTGTAAGGTCCGATCTGCAACATTGGAAAATTACTTAAAGAAATGGCCTGAAAAAGAGGCGACATAATACTCGCTAGGCCTGGTGCGGGAAAGAATTTCTGCACAAAAATTCATCAATTATTGTACTGGATCAAACTTCGGCTGTTTTGCGGGAGCCATCAGCCAATAGAGAGCTCCCCGCGCAAACATACCCAGCCGTCCTGTTCGCCAGCCACCTGTATTGCGATGCGATCGGCGTAGTGAGCGCACAGTGCATCCGCCTGGTTCAGCAGCAATCCCGACAGTAACAGTGTGCCGCCGGGTTTCAAAAACTGCAGCAAGGTGTCGGACAGGTCGATGAGGGGCCCGGCCAGGATATTGGCGATAACGAGTTCGGCCTGCTGGCCCCAGGCTTGTTGCTCCACTTGCCCGGGCAATGCCACGGGCAGGCGCTCTGCAGGGAGGCCGTTGCGCGCCCCGTTGTCCCGGGTGGCCGCGAGAGCCTGGGGGTCGTTATCCACACCCAATACCCGACTGGCACCCAGTTTCAGGGCGGCCACCGCCAGGATGCCTGAGCCGCAGCCGTAATCGACCACGGTCTGGTGGTCCAGTCGCATGCCATCGAGTTCACACAGGCACAGAGCGGTGGTGGGGTGTGTGCCGGTGCCGAAGGCAAGGCCGGGGTCCAGCAGCAGGTTCACCGCGTCCGGGTCAGGCGGTGCCAGCCAGCTGGGGCAGACCCACAGGCGCCGGCCGAATTGCATGGGCTGGTAGTGCTGTATCCATTCCCGCTCCCAGTCTTTGTCCTCGAGAATTTCCACCCGCTGGTTTGTCTGCTGCAGGAGCTGGGCGGGGAAGGCCTGTAGCACCTCCTCCATATCGGCATCCGCCGGATACAGGCCGGTCAGTCGGGTCTGGCCCCACAGGGGAGTCTCCCCCAGGTTGGGCTCCAGTACCGGTTGATCGGCATTGTCTTCCATGGTGACGGCCACAGCGCCGGTAGCCAGCATCAGATCCTCAAGTGCCGCCACGCTGTCCGGGTTGGTGTCCAGGCGCAGTTGTAGCCAGTTCATTGGGGGATGAGCCTAGTCTTCCAGCTTGCTCTCGAGGTAGTGAATGCTCACTCCACCGGCCTGGAAGGCTTTGTCCCGCACCAGATCCCGGTGCAGGGGCGTGTTGGTGCGGATGCCCTCAACCACCAGCTCGTCCAGGGCGCCGCGCATTCTGGCCAGGGCCACCTCCCGGTTCTCGCCGAAGCTGATTATCTTGGCGATCAGCGAGTCGTAGAAGGGGGGTACTGTATAGCCGTCATACAGGTGTGAGTCCACCCGGATGCCCAGGCCGCCGGGGGCGTGGAAGGTGGTTACCTTGCCCGGGGAGGGCAGAAAATTCTGTGGATCTTCGGCGTTGATACGGCACTCGAAGGCGTGGCCGTGGAAGTGGACATCGCTCTGTGCGAAAGACAGCGGCATACCGCTGGCGATCCGCAGTTGTTCCTTGACGATATCGATACCGGTAATCATTTCCGTCACCGGGTGCTCGACCTGGATCCGGGTATTCATTTCGATAAAATAGAAACCCCCGTCCTCGTACAGGAATTCGAAGGTGCCGGCCCCCCGGTAACCGATTTTGATACAGGCGTTAACACAGGACTCGGCCACAGCATTGCGCACATCGTCGGCAATGCCCGGGGCGGGAGCCTCTTCCAGCACTTTCTGGTGACGCCGCTGCAGGGAGCAGTCCCTGTCACCCAGGTGTATCGCATTGCCTTGACCGTCAGCCAGAATCTGGATTTCGACATGCCGCGGCTTCTGCAGGAATTTTTCCAGATAAACTACATCCGAACCAAAGGAGGCTGCCGCCTCGGCCTGTGTGACCTGCACCGAGTTGATCAGGGCCGCCTCGTTGTGTACCACGCGCATGCCGCGGCCACCGCCGCCGGCGGCCGCTTTGACAATAACCGGATAGCCAATGCCGCGGGCGATCTCCAGGGAGCGCTCGGTGTCGTCGGTAAGGGGGCCGTCGGAGCCGGGTACGGTGGGTACACCGGCCTTTTTCATGGCCTGGATAGCGGAGACTTTGTCCCCCATCAGCCGGATGGTATCGGCGGTGGGGCCGATGAAGATGAAGCCGCTTTTCTCCACCTGGTCGGCAAAGTCGGCGTTTTCCGCCAGAAAGCCGTATCCCGGGTGAATGGCGGTGGCGTGGGTAACTTCCGCGGCGCTGATAATCGCCGGCACATTGAGATAGCTGTCGGTGGAGGGGGCGGGGCCGATACAGACAGCCTCGTCTGCCAGCAGCACGTGTTTCAGTTCCCGGTCGGCCTTGGAGTGGACCGCGATAGTCTTGATCTCCAGTTCCTTGCAGGCCCGGAGCACGCGTAGAGCGATCTCACCGCGGTTGGCGATGAGTACCTTGTCCAAGATGGGCATGTCGTTATCCTCTGCTTGTCGCTTGCCTGACCGCTGTTACACGATGGAGAACAGGGGCTGGTCAAATTCGACCGGCTCGCCGTTTTCAACCAGGATGGCCGAGATAGTGCCCGCCTTGTCGGCTTCGATCTGGTTCATCATCTTCATCGCCTCTACGATGCAGACAATGTCGCCGATTTTCACGGTTTGACCCACTTCCACAAAGGACGGCGAGGTGGGAGAGGGTGACCGGAAGAAAGTGCCTACCATGGGTGAGCTCACGACATGGCCGCTGACAGCGGGCTCCGCAGGCGCAGGTGCCGGTTCCGCAACCGGGGCCGGCGCTGGAACCGGGACTGGTGGCGCATAGGCCGGAGGAGGAGCGTAAGCTTGAGGTGCCGCGGCCAGGGCCGCAGCCTGGGCGCTGTGGCGGCTGATGCGCACGGATTCCTCGCCCTCTTTAATCTCAATCTCATCAATGTTGGACTCTTCCAGCAACTCAATCAGTTTTTTTACCTTGCGAATGTCCATAGTGCTGTCTCTTCAGGTGGTGGTTATGGTTGTTCCAGTATGTTCAGTGCAGCCTGCAGACCGAATTCGTAGCCCTGGGCACCCAGCCCGCAAATGACCCCGCGGGCCAGGTCCGAGAAGTACGAAACTTGGCGAAACTCTTCCCTGGCGTGGGTATTGGACAAGTGGATCTCGATAAACGGGATATCCACAGCGGCCAGGGCATCGCGCAGCGCGACGCTGGTGTGGGTGAACGCCGCGGGATTGATCAGGATGAAATTGACGCCTTCATGCCGGGCGTCGTGCACCCGCTCCACCAGTTCGTATTCGGCATTGCTCTGCATACAGAGCAAGTGATGGCCGCGTTCGCGAGCCAGCTGCTCCAGGCGTTGGTTGATATCGGCCAACGTGGTGCTGCCATAGATGTCGGGCTCGCGCTCGCCCAGCAAGTTCAGGTTGGGGCCGTGCAGGACAAGAATGGTCGCCATGATTGATGGCTCTCCCAGTTTGGGCGCGGTTTCTCAAAATACTGGCGCAATTTTCCGGATCTGTCCACGGATTTTGGCATTTTTTTTGAATTTTGGCAGCATATCGCTACTGAATTGCAGAAGTTACATAGTTTTAGCCATTTGTAGCCTTCTTTGAAATAAGGGGGCCGTAAGACCGGGACACGGGTTATAAAAGGGGGTATCGAGGAGGTATCTTCCTACATCGTGGAGACAACGTCGGGGTTCTTGTCGGATACTGAGCGCAGGGCATCCAACACGGTGTTTTTGGTCAATATTTGCGGCAGTATCAGCGGTTCCCGGCTGGAATCGGCGGGGTACATCAGGTACAGCGGGATACCTGTGCGCCCATGCCGCTCCAGCAGGGCGGCGATGGCGGCGTTGTAATTGGTCCAGTCGGCGATCATGTAGACCACGCCGTGGTCGGCAAACGCCGCCGATATCTCGTCGCTGTTTAGCACCGCCGCTTCATTGGCGAGGCAGGTGATGCACCAATCGGCGGTGACATCAACGAATACGGGGCTTCCCGCGCCGCGCAGCTCCGCCACTTGTTGCTCCGACCAGGCCACCTTGCCCCCTGCGAGTTGTGCGCTATGGCTGCCATTTTCATCCAGCCCGCGCCAGGCTCCAAGGCTTATCGCCGCCAGCATACAGACCACGGCCAGACCCTTGCGCCACCCGCCATAGCGCCACAGCCACAGGCCCATCGCCAGCACCAGGACCCCGCTCAGCGCGGCGGTCATGGTATTGACCCCGGTTTGCCTGCCCGCCACCCACAGTAGCCAGATGGCGGTGCCGTATAGGGGGAAGGCTAATAGTTGTTTGAGGGTCTCCATCCAGGGGCCGGGCTTGGGCATCAGTTTGCGGGCCAGGCCACTGTAGCTGAATAGCAGCAGGGGCGCGGCCATGCCAGCGCCCAGTGCGGCAAAGACCAGCAGGCCTATTTGTGGCGGCTGGGTTATCGCAAAGCCCAGCGCTGTGCCCATGAAAGGTGCGGTGCAGGGGCTGGCGACGACCACAGCCAGTACGCCGGTGAAGAAACTGCCGCTGAGTCCACCTCGATCGGCCAGTCCGCTACCGGCATTCATGACATTGCCGCCCAGTTGTACCAGCCCGGACAGCGACAGGCCCATGGCTACAAACAGGTAGGCCAGGGCGATGACAAAGCCCGGAGACTGCAGCTGGAAGCCCCAGCCAATGGCGCTCCCGGCCTTTTGCAGGGTAATGAGGACGGCGGCTATCAGTACAAAGCTGGCGACGACTCCGGCGGTATACACCCAGCTCTCCAGGTGACGATCATGTTGTGTACGGCGGGCGAAGCTCAGTACCTTCAGCGACAGGATGGGGAACACGCAGGGCATTAGATTGAGGATGGAGCCTCCGACAAAGGCCAGCAACAGCATATACAACAGGGCCCCGACACCGCCGCTTTTGTCCGTGGATTGTTGGCTGACGGATTGTTTAGCGGGGGGCGTAACGCTGCGTACGGTGCCGGCGGTAAAGTCCAGCTCGAAGTACTGTTTCTGTGGTGGGTAGCACAGGCCGGCGTCAGCACAGCCCTGGGAGCTGACCGTCAGCGTTGCCTGCTGGGGTCGGCCCCGCGTGTGCAGGAGGATGTCGGCGCTGTTGTAGTAGACCTGCACTTCGCCAAAATATTCGTCACTGCGCTGCAGGGCGGGGGGGAGTTCTACATCGACTTCTTCTGCCAGGCCTGCGCTGTCGCCCAATGTGAACGCGAAGCGATGCTGGTATAAGTAGTAGCTGTCCGCAATTTGCCAGTACAGGCGCACTTGCTGCGCATCCAGGATTTCCACTTCCAGTTGGTAGGCCTCCTCAACCGGGAGAAACTGGGGATTGTTGGCCGCACCAAATTGCACGCGCGGGGATTCACCGAAACCCTGGGCGTAAGAAAAACTACTGACCAGCAATAGCAAGCTCGCAAGTAATGCGCGCATCGAGACTCCTTATGGCTCTTTAGTACTCTTTACAAAACCAGGCGACACTCTATAAAACCAAGAGAAACCGGTGGCGCCGTTTCGAGGTCGAATTGTACCAAGTCTATGTGTATAGATCCCAATCCGGCGCCATTGAGGTCGCCAGGAGTGGTATAATTGTAAGACGCCCGCAGCGGGTGATAGTTTCCTAGTGGAGTAGTAAACCCAGCAATTACATGGAATGTGATTAAATTCTGTTTACAAGCGTGTCATTTAAGAGATTTCGATGATTATCATTGGCAAGTTTATGCGACGGCTGGGTAAATTGAACAAGCCATGGATTGCAGCGGTGGCAGTTGTGTTTTTGTCGCTGTCCGCTGCGGCGGAACAAAGTGTGGTAATAGATCTTGCGGGTGCCTGGGTCAGGGCCCTGCCTCCCACCCAGACCAACACGGCGGCCTACCTGACGGTTATCAATCGGGGTGACACCGGTATTACCATTGTCGGAGCCCGCGCCGATCTGGCGGGGAAGGTGGAGATTCACACCACCCGGGAAATAGACGGCTATATGCGTATGGAGCAACTGCAGGATTTGTCTGTAGCAGCGGGGCAAAGCCTGCAATTGGCGCCCGGTGGCACGCATTTAATGTTGCTGGGGCTGGCGCGGATGCCTTTGAGCGGCGAAACTGTGCAGCTGTGCCTGGAACTGGCGACAGGCGATGAGGTTTGTACCGTCGCCGAGGTGCGTAAAACAGCGGGCACTATGCAGACCCACGATCACCATGAACACTAACAGTAGAGTCAGATTATGAGCGCAGTAACAGAAACCCTCGCCAAATGGCGCGACAACATCGTCGATTACGTACCGGGCAACAAAATTGGTAAAGCACTGGGCATAGTGGTGTGCCTGTATTTGCTGGCAGCGGTCATCGTGGGCACGTACTGGAGTATGACGCCAGAGCCCTTTGACGTGCGCGACCGGGCGGCCGCTTATGCGGCGGAGGACGGGGGCTCGGTTGTTACCGGCTCGGTTACTATGGGCGCCCTGATGGGGGTAATGGAGACCCTGCTGGAGAAACCCGGCGGCTATCTGCACAATGACATATTCCCCCCCGGGGTCTGGCTGGACAATATGCCCAATTGGGAATACGGCGCCCTGATCCAGGTGCGCGACCTTGCCCGCGCCATGCGTGAGGTGTTCAGCCGCTCCCAGTCACAGTCCACCGAAGACAAGGATCTGGTGATAGCGGAGCCCCGCTTCAATTTCGACTCCAACAGCTGGATGCTGCCTTCCTCCGAGTCCCAGTATCGGGATGGCCTGAAATATGCCCGCCGTTATTTTAGGCGCCTGTCGGATACGGACGCTCCCGACGCCCAGTTTTATGCGCGTTCAGATAACCTGCGCTACTGGCTGGCGACAGTGGATAGCCGTCTGGGCAGCCTGTCTCAGCGACTCAGTGCCAGTGTAGGGAAGGTGCGTATCAACATCGACCTGGCGGGAGATGCAGCTGCCAGTCAGTCCACCGACGCCCCTGCGGAGCAGGTGGTGCAGACGCCCTGGAACGAGATCGACGATGTGTTCTTCGAGGCGCGTGGTGCGGCCTGGGCCCTGATCCATTTTCTGAAAGCTGCCGAGGTGGACTTTGCCGAGGTACTGCGCGATAAGAACGCTCAGGTAAGCCTGCGGCAGATTATCCGTGAGTTGGAAGGTACCCAGGAAACCGTGTGGAGCCCGATGATCCTCAACGGCAGTGGCTTCGGTGCGTTGGCCAACCATTCCCTGGTGATGGCCTCCTATATCAGCCGGGCCAATGCGGCGATCATAGACCTGCGCAATTTACTGTCACAGGGCTGATGAAATCCAGGCCGCCTGAGGTGATTTCAGCCTTTGCGGTAGCGTAGGCGGGTGCCGGTGTCCAGCGACAGGCGAATCTCTTCGGCACTTAACTGCGGCGGGAAGTAGGTGCCTGAGAGCTTGGCTCCGAGCAGGCTGGCCCCCTCCAGCTTGGTATCGCGAAAATCGATACCGCTCAGGTCTGTGTTGCGAAAGTAGGAATTACTGAGGTCCAGCCCCCGGGCGTTCATGTTGCGCAAATCCCGTCCGCGATAATCCCCGCTTTTCAGTTCACCGGTCTCCAGCTGGTCGCGCTGCTCGTTGAAGCCCTTGATGTCCTCGTTGCGCAGTAGCTGGTATAAGGGGTCTTGCTTGATGACGGGCTTGTTCATGTGCTTACCTTTTTTGTTCGCTGCCTGGCTTAGTGGTGGATAGCTTAAGGCACAGCGCGGCTCAAGCCTAGTGTCGAGCCCAATATTGTACGGGCCATTGTGATTAACATAAGGACGGGGTTTGACAGTACAGACCTACAAGGGGTTTCTCCTTACCCGCAACTGGCGGGACACCCGCCATGGGATCGAGCTGGAGTTCTGGTTCACTACCGAGCAGGGCCCCCTGCGTGCCCTGGTGCGTGGCGAGCACAGTGTGTTCTTCCTGGCGGAGGATGAGCAGGGTCGGGCGCAAGAATTACTGGCAGCCGAACCCGCAGTAGAGATAAAACCGGTGAACCTGCGCAGCTTCTCGATGGCGCCGGTGGTGGGTGTGTATTTCAACAGCTACCGCCAGGCCCGGCGCTGGGCCGATGAATTGCGCAGCCGTGGGCTGGAGCCGCTGGAGGCGGACATTAACCCGGCGGACCGTTTTCTGATGGAGCGCTTTGTGGCGGGCTCGGCAGTTCTGCACGGGGAGGCGCGCCGGCGGGGCCGGCACCTTTTACTGGAAAACCCCGCAATCAAGTCCACCCAATACCGTCCCGCCCTCAAGGTGGTCTCTTTCGATATCGAAACTGCCATGGAGGGCCTGCAGCTCTACTCCATCGCGGTACACGGCACCTCAGCCGACGGCGAGGCGCGTCAGGTCTTTATGCTCGGTGAGGGCGCGCAGCAGGCATTTGTAAGTTCCCACGCTAACCAGGGTGAGGTGTTACAGGCATTCCTCGACTGGGTGGCAGACTACGACCCGGATGTATTGATCGGCTGGAACGTGGTGAATTTCGACACCTGGTATTTGCAACGGCTGTCGGATCAACTGGGGCGGCGGCTGCTGTTGGGTCGGGATCGACGCCCGGGACACTGGCGCGAACTGGATGACGACGGCGACCGGCGCACGGTGCAGTTCCCGGGACGGGTGGTGCTCGACGGCATCGAACTGCTGCGGGCCGCGTTCTACCGCTTCGAGAGTTTTTCCCTGGAGAATGTTTCCAGGCAGTTGCTGGGTGAAGGCAAGCTGTTGCACGGCAGTGACCGCGGCGGAGAAATCACCCGCCAGTACCTGGAAGACAAAACCAGCCTCGCGCAGTACAACCTGAAGGACTGTGAACTGGTATCGGAAATATTCGCCACCACGGCCATACTGGATTTCGCGGTAGCGCGCAGTGTTATGACGGGCCTCAACATCGATCGTATGGGCGGTTCGGTGGCGTCGTTCGACAACCTGTACCTGCCCAAGCTCCATCGCCAGGGCTATGTGGCGCCCAATGCCAGTAGTGAGCATATCGCCAGTCCCGGGGGCTTTGTACTCGACTCGATGCCCGGTATCTACGACCACGTGCTGGTGCTGGATTTCAAGAGTCTGTACCCCAGCATTATTCGCACTTTCTTTATCGATCCGCTGGGTCTGGCCCTGGGTGTCTCGGGTGAGCTGGCAGAGTCGGAGACGGTGCCGGGCTTTCTGGAAGCTCACTTTGCCCGCCAGGGGCATATTCTTCCCGAGCTGATCCAGCAGCTGTGGCGGCAGCGGGATGCGGCCAAGGAATCCCGGGACGAACCCTTGTCCCAGGCCATTAAAATAATCATGAACAGTTTCTATGGGGTGCTGGGCACACCCGGTTGCCGTTTTTTTGACGCGCGCCTGGCCAGTTCCATCACTCGCCGGGGCCACCAGATTTTGGGTCGTACGCGTGATTACATCGAGGGTGCCGGGCACCGGGTCATCTATGGGGATACTGATTCCGTTTTTGTGTGGATCCATGAAGCTCGCAGTGACGAGCAGGCCATGGCGGCCGGTCGGCAGCTGGAGGGGGATCTCAACACCTGGTGGCGCCAGGTCATCCGGGAGGAGTTCGACCTGGAGAGCGTGCTGGAGGTGGAGTTAGAAACCCACTACAAGCGCTTCCTGATGCCCACCGTGCGCGGCTCCGACAAGGGCAGCAAGAAGCGCTATGCGGGGGTGGTGGCGGGAGTGGACGGCGACAAACTGGTATTCAAGGGCCTGGAGAACGTGCGCACAGACTGGACCCGGGTGGCCCGTGAGTTCCAGGAGGATCTGTATCGCCGGATTTTTATGCAGGAACCGTTTGAGAACTACGTGAAGGAACTGACCGCCAGCGTGCTGGAAGGCCAGTGTGATGGACAGTTGATCTATCGCAAGCGCCTGCGACGTAAGCTGGACCAGTACGAGCGCAATGTGCCGCCCCATGTGCAGGCGGCCCGATTATACGAGGAGCGAGGTCTGCCGGTGCCCTCGCGGGGCAGTTGGGTCGAGTATGTGATTACCACCAGTGGCGCCGAACCCGCGAGCGCGCCACTGGCACCCCTGGACTACCAACACTATGTGGATCGCCAGCTGGAACCCGTGGCGGATGGTATCCTGGCCTTTGTCGGCACGTCTTTTCGGACCCTGGTGGACAAACAGATAGACCTGTTTTAGTCGCCCAATGGCAATTACTTATGCAATTTTGGATATGGGGTGTGAGTCCCGCTGCACGGTGCGTGTGGGGCCACTTTCGGTTAGAACCCCATGCCCTCTAGTGGCCCCACCCGCACCGCACAGCTACCTGACGTCATAGACATACGTATTAAATGCTACCGCTGGTAGCTGCTTCCGGGAGTTTTATGTCTTGCAAAGGCATGAAGTTTTAACTGAGCAAGGCATAAAACTCCCGGAAGCAGCGGGACATTTCAGTGCGTGCCAACCGAGCCAGCTCCCTTTGTTTCTTCGGGTTTTAGTCGCCGAAGAACTCCGCTCTCAGTGCGCGATAGTCTGCGGCTGGCAGGCGCGGGCCGTAGTTGGCGACGATCTTGCCCGCCGCCAGGCTGGCGAAACGACCGGCGGTGGGGAAGTCCTCGCCGCGGGTGATGGCGTACAGGAAAGCCCCGGCGAACATGTCGCCGGCGCCGTTGCTGTCCACCGCCTGTACCCGGTGTGGGGGAATCTCAGTCAGCTCAGTTCCATCATAGGTCAGTGCCCCATCGGCGCCCAGGGTGATAACGAAGCTGTTCGCTATCTGCTTCAGTTGTTCGATGGCCTCCTCCAGGTCATCGCTACCGGCCCAACCCATGGCCTCAGCCTCGTTGCAGAAAATCAGGTCCAGCCGCTGGCCGATGATTTGTGCCATGCCATCGCGGAAAAACTCCACCATGCCCGGGTCGGAAAAGCTCAGGGCGGTTTTTACTCCGGCGGCCTCAGCTATCTCCCGGGCCTTGACCGCTGCGGCGCAGCCGGTAGGGGAGGTTACCAGGTAGCCCTCGATATACAGGTACTCAGAGGCGGCGATAGCCCCGGCGTCCAGTTGTTCGGTGGACAGGGTTTCACTGATCCCCAGAAAAGTGTTCATGCTGCGCTCCGCATCGGGGGTGATCAGCACCAGGCATTTGCCGGTGGTGCCGTCGCCGCGTCCGCCGGTGAGGCAGTGGTCCACGCCGGCGGCCTCGAGGTCGGCAAGATAAATGTCACCGTCCATGTCGTTGGCTACCTTGCAGGACATAAAAGTCGGGCCGCCGAATTGGGCGGCGGCGATCATGGAGTTGCCGGCGCTGCCGCCGCTGGCGTGGTTGGCTTCTACCAGGTGACCTTCGAGATGGCTCAGCAGCTCGCCCTGTCGCTCCCGGTCCACCAGGGTCATCAGGCCTTTCCCCACGTTCATCTGCTCCAGATCTCTGTCCTGTACCCTGATCTCTGTATCCACCAGCGCGGCGCCGATGCCGTATGCCATGTATTTCTTCATGTTGCTCTCAGTCCTGTTTTGATTCGACGGCTATTATCCTGATTCGCCGCTTGATTAACAGTGTTCGGAGCGGGAATTCAGTGGTTTCTTGTCTTGGTTGTCGATACGAGGCCTGACTTTATTTTTTACCCTTCCAGGGAACGCTACAAGCACATCCATGTGCGCTCGGGCTCGGCCATCCATGGCCTCACACGTCCCTGGAAGGGTAAAAAATAAAGCCATGCCTCTCTTACTGCACCAAGATTCCCGGTCGAGGACTTCGATCATCAGGAAAAGTCCTCAGTGTTAGCTGCGGGTATGTCTGTAGGGGTAGCTGGACTGTGTGAGGCATGGATGCCGAGCCCAAGCCCCCACGGATGGGTTCACGGCGTGTCCAGCTACCCCTACAGACATACTCGTGGCGAAGTGCGAAGTGCGAAGTGCCGAAAGAAGTAGGGCTTTCTTTATGGAGATGGTCGTATACACTCGCACACCATGATCCGCACCCGCCATCTTCTCCTCAAATTATCCGTGACAGCCCTCCTTTTAGGGGGACTTATTCTCATCTACCTGGACGCCCGGATTACCTCGACCTTCATCGACAAGATGTGGGAATTACCGGCCAAAGTGTACGCCCGCCCGCTGGAGTTGTTCGCCGGCGCCGGGCTGAAAACGGATGACCTGGCCTACGAGTTGGAGGTGCTGGGGTATCGCAAGGTGACCACGCCGCGCAGCCCCGGGCAGGTATCGCGCAACCGCAATCGTTTTGAGGTTTATACACGGGGCTTTGAATTTCCCGGGGAGCGGGAGCCGGCCCGGCGGGTGTTGATTGAGTTGAGCGGTGACCGGGTAAAGCGGTTATCGGCGGCGGGTAAATCCATCGACCTGATGCGGCTGGACCCGGTGCAGATCGGCGGTATTTATCCCTCCCACGGAGAAGACCGGGTTCTGGTGAGGTTGGATGATGTGCCGGAGACCCTGCGCCAGGGCCTGCTGGCGGTGGAGGACCACCGCTTTTACCAGCACTGGGGCTTTTCGATTATCGGGATAGCGCGGGCGGCGTTTAGCAATTTGCGCTCCGGACGCGTGGTCGCCGGTGGCAGTACCATTACCCAGCAGCTGGTGAAAAATTATTACCTGACGCCCCAGCGCACTATCGTGCGCAAGCTCACCGAAGTGTTGATGGCTGTTTTGCTGGAACTGCACTACGACAAGGACCAGATCCTCGAGAGCTATATCAACGAGATATATCTCGGTCAGGAGGGTCCCCGATCCATTCATGGCTTTGCCCTGGCCGCGCGCCATTACTTTGATACCCCGGTGCAGCAGTTGGGGCTGCATCAGCAGGCCCTGTTGATCGGTATGATCAAGGGGCCGTCCCTGTACAATCCCCTGCGCAATCCGCAGCGTGCCCTGGAGCGGCGCAATGTGGTGCTGGATGTGATGGTGGGGCAGGGTGTGATTTCCCCTGAGCATGCCACTGTGGCCAGGGCGATGCCGCTGGGACTTAATAACAATCGCCGTATTCGCGACTCATTTCCCGCCTTTCTGGGTCTGGTGCGGCGGCAATTGCGGCAGGAGTACCGGGATGAGGATCTCACCACCCTGGGACTCAGTATTTTCACCGGTTTCGACCCTCTGCTGCAACGTCAGCTGGAGCGCAGCACCACTACGGTAATGGATCAACTCGATGCCAGTGGTGAGTTGCAAACCGCCACCGTGGTGACACGCTTCGATACCGGTGAGGTGGCCGCCCTGGTGGGGGGGCGCCGGGTACGTTATGCGGGTTTCAACCGGGCGCTGGATGCACGGCGCCCCGCGGGGTCCCTGCTTAAGCCCGCGGTTTACCTTGCGGCGCTGGAGCAACCGCGGCGCTATAACCTGGCCACACCCCTGGATGACACGGCGCTACAGATTAAAGGGGCCGGCGGAAAGTTGTGGCAGCCGCGTAATTTTGATCGCCAGTCCCACGGTGATGTCCTGCTGTACCGGGCATTGGCCAAGTCATACAACCTGGCGAGCGCGCGCCTGGGCATGGACCTGGGGCTGGACACGGTTGTCGATATGCTGGGGCGGCTCGGTTTGGAGGTCGATGTGCCGCGGGTGCCCGCCCTGACCCTGGGTGCCGGTGAATATTCGCCTCTGGATATGGCCGCCATCTACCAGACCATTGCCGCCGGAGGGTTTCGTATGCCCCTGCGCAGCATCCGCGATATTGTCGATGTCCATGGCACGCCCCTGAAGCGTTATCCCCTGGAGTATGATCGCACGGTCAGCCTGCAGGCCATCCACTTGCTGCACTATGCACTGCGGGCGGTAGTGCGCGAGGGCACGGGAAAAGGGGTTTATCGCTACCTGCCCGACAGTTTTGACGTCGCGGGCAAGACGGGTACCACCAACAATGGCCGGGATTCCTGGTTCGCCGGCTTTTCCGGCGATCTGCTGGCAGTGAGCTGGATTGGGCGGGACGACAACGGCGGTACCGGGCTGACTGGCGGCAGCGGTGCGCTCAAGGTATGGGCCCACTTTATGGCCAGGGCCAGCGAGCGCTCCCTGGGTTACCGCATGCCCGATGGCATACAGACTCATTGGCTAGATGATCGCAATGGCTACCTGACTGGCAAAGGTTGCCCCCATTCACGTATGCTGCCCTTCATCACCGGATCCGAGCCGCGCAAGAGGACCAACTGCTCGCCGCGCAAATCCGGGTATTGTGGATTGGTTCCAGTCGCTTTTTGGGGGAGATGGCTAATGATCGGGAGAGTTGGATAATGGCGCTGTCGCGTGTTGTATTCAGGGGTACCGTATTGTGCCTGCTGTTGTTCGGGGTTGGCTGTTCTACCTTCAGTGGCTCCGGCGATGGGCCCGGTACCGATAGAAAAAGAACCTGATTACACTGCGGTGACGCCGCCGGCCACTAAGCCACAATCGTCTAAACCACAACGCGTCCCGACCCTGCGCAACCTTCCGCCAGTGCCGCCTACCAGCCGCTGTTGGATAAAGCGGGGCGCGCCACCGACAGTGGCGATTACGCGCAGGCCCTGGCACTGCTGGAGCGGGCCCACCGTATTGATCCGGACAGCGCAGAGATTTACCTCAGTATGGCAAAAACCCATAAGGCCAGCGGGGACATGACGCAGTCCCGTGCCACCGCTGAGCGAGGGCTGCTATACTGCCGGGGCAGCGCAGAATGCGAAGCCCTGCGCGCCCTTGCGCGTTGAACCCGGGGCGCAGTTAATGGATCTCACCGCACAGCTACGCAGTGCCATACTCAAGCATATTGAATGCAGCCGCAGGTAGCTGCTTCCGGGAGTTTTTTGCCTTGCGGAGGGACAGGTGCTGGCACGGCTGGATCCCGCAGACTATGAACTGGTGCTGGAAGACCGCCAGGCCACCTATGATAATGCCCGGGCCAATTTTGAGCGCGGCAAGGAACTGGTTGTCGACGGCAATATCTCACGCATGGATTACGACCGTATGGAGGCCAACTTCCGCTCCGCGTCGGCGGCCCTGTCCCAGGCGCAAAAGGATCTGGAGTACACGGTGTTGACCTCGCCCTTCCGCGGCCGTGTCGCCGAGCGCCACGTGGAAAATTTTGAGGATGTGCTGGCCAAGCAAACGGTGTTTTCCCTGCAGGACATAAGGCAACTGGATGTCATTATCGACCTGCCGGAGTCCGTGGTGCGCATGGTGCGCAGTGATATTAGTGACGAGGGCCCCATCGGCACTGATGAAACCGTTTCGTCTACGCGTGCCTTCGCCCAGTTCGAGGGGCGCAGTGATGAACAATTTCCACTGCGGCCGAAAGAGATCGCCACCCGGGCGGATGACCAGACCCAGACTTTCCGGGCCACCTTTACCATGGAAGCGCCCACCACGTTTACGGTCTTGCCCGGCATGACCACGACGGTACTGTTGGATTTGAGCAGGTTGATGGGCTCCGAGAGTGTCAAGCGAGTGCCAGTGCGGGCGGTGCAGGCGGACAGCGGCCTGGAGCCCAGGGTCTGGGTGCTGGATCCACAGAGCATGACGGTGTCGGCGCGCGCGGTAACCATCGGTCGCATGTCTCGCGGCATGATAGAAATCAGCGACGGGCTGGAGGGAGGCGAAGAAATTGTCGCGGTGGGGGCGCCCTACCTGGCCCAGGGCATGCGCGTCACGCGTATGCCAGCCACTGAGCAGGCGGTACCACGCGAACGCGATCCGTCCTGAGTTGCCGGCTGATACAGGAGCGCCCGCCGCATGAACATTGGTGAATATTCGATTGAGAACAAGGTTATTTCCTGGCTGCTGGTGGTCATCATGGTGGGTGGCGGGATCATCGCCTTTGACCGCATGGGCAAGCTGGAAGACCCGGCGTTTACCATCAAGTCGGCGAAGATCCTGACGCCCTATCCGGGAGCTACAGCCCAGGAGGTGCAGGACGAACTGACCTACCACCTGGAAGACGCCATCCAGAAACTGCCCCAGATCAAGCGCATCAAGATGTCTGTATCGCGCCCCGGCCTGTCGGACATTCTGATCGACTTCAAGGATGAGTATAAAGCCGGCGATTTGCCCAATATTTTCGATGAACTGCGGCGCAAGATCACCGATGTCAAACCCTCGCTGCCACCGGGTGCGCGGGACCCTATCGTGCTGGATGATTTCGGCGATGTCTACGGGATGTACCTGGTGTTGACCGGTGACGGTTACAGCTGGCGCGATCTTTACGACACGGCGGACGCCATCAAAAAACAGCTGGTACTGGTGCCGGGTGTGCGCAAGGTGGTGATCGACGGTGAACAGCGTGAGGTGGTTTATCTGGAGATATCCCGCAGCCGCATGGCGGAACTGGGCATAGACCTCGAGCAGCTCACCAGCGTTCTGGGTTCGCAGAACGTGGTGGTGAACTCGGGTAATGTGCAGGTGGGGGATGACTATCTGCGTATCAGTCCCACCGGTGATTTCCAGTCGGTGCAGGCAATCGGGGATTTGCTGGTCAGTTCCAGTGACCGGACCCTGTTGCGTCTCAGCGATATCGCCACTATCACCCGGGCCTATGAGGAGGTGCCCAACAAAATCTATTACGTGAACGGGAAACCGGGCCTCAGTATCGGGATTTCCATGGCCGCGGGCCAGAATGTGGTGCAGGTGGGCCGGGCGGTCAATCGCACCATGGAAAACCTGCTGCCGGTGATACCCATTGGCATGGATCTCGCCCCGGTCTATGACCAACCGGCGGAAGTGGAAAAATCGGTGGGCGGTTTCCTGGTCAGTGTCGGTCAGGCGGTGGCGATCGTCATCATAGTATTGCTGGTGTTCATGGGCGTGCGCACCGGTATTGTTATCGGCGCCGTGTTACTTATCACCGTGGCCGGCACCCTGTTTATCATGGATATTTTTGCCATCGAACTGCAGCGTATCTCCCTGGGTGCGCTGGTGATCGCCCTGGGCATGCTGGTGGACAATGCCATTGTGGTGGCCGAGGGCATGCTGGTGCGCATGGATGCGGGCATGAAAGCCAAAGAAGCTGCGGGCGAGGCGGTAGGTAGAACCATCTGGCCCCTGCTGGGTGGCACCGTGATTGGTATCATGGCTTTCTCGGCGATCGGCCTGTCCCAGGACAATACCGGTGAGTTCGCCAGTTCCCTGTTCTACGTGATTCTCATCTCCCTGGCCCTGAGTTGGGTTACCGCCATCAGCACCACACCCTTACTGTGTGCGCTGCTGCTCAAGCCTGATCCGTCCGCCGGCGACAGGGATCCCTATGCCGGTGCGCTGTTCAAAGCTTACCGGGGCTTTGTAGCGACGGCGATCAACCACCGCTGGGTGACGCTAGGGGTTGTTGTGGGCTTGTTTGTGCTGGCAGTCATCGGCTTTGGCCATGTTAAGAGCGGTTTCTTTCCTGAATCCAACACGCCCATCTTCTTTGTGGATGTGTGGGAGCCAGAGGGCGCGGATATTCGCACCACCCGGGACGATACCCTGCGCGTGAGTGAGTTTATCCGCCGGCAGCCCGGCGTGGTGCAGACCGCGACAGTGATAGGCGGGCCGCACCAGCGTTTCACCCTGGTGTACGACGCCAGGGAGCCGGCCAGGGTCTATGCGCAGATCATCGTACGCACCGAAACCAGAGACCAGATACCTGCCATTTCGGCCGCCACTTCGGACTTTATGCGCGATGAGATGCCCTGGACCGACCCCATCATCAAGGCCTTGCGTATCGGGCCGGGGCGCGACGCCAAGATCGAAGCGCGTTTCTCCGGCCCCGACCCGCAAGTCCTGCGGCAGTTGTCGGAACAGGCGCAGGCCATCATGCGCGCCAATGGCGGCGCCGTGGACATTCGGATGACTGGCGCTCGCCGGTCAAGGTGGCCACACCCATATTCAATGAGCAGGTGGGCGCCAGCTCGGGGTAGACCGCGAAAGTCTCGGTGGGCGTCGCGCTACGCCTTTGACGGCGCCACTGTCGGCGTCTATCGGGACGGCATTCGCCTGCTGCCCATTCAGTTGCGGGCGCCTGCCGAGGAACGGGCCGATATCGACAGCATGCGCGACATTCAGGTCTGGAGCCCGGTGCTGCGGCGCTCGGTGCCGGTCTCGCAGGTGGTTTCCCGCTATGAGACGCGCTGGGAGAATGCGGCCATTCGCGGCCGTGACCGCATCCAGACCATCATCGCCTCCTGTAATCCCGAAGATGGTATGGCCGATCCGGTGCTTGCAAGCCTGTGGCCGCAGATCGAGGCTATGGAATTGCCAGCCGCTTATCATCTGGCTGACGGTGCCCCTGGCCATTGTGGGCGTTACCGCGGGCCTGCTCACCACGGGCGGCGCCTTTGATTTTATGTCGGTGCTGGGTGCCTTGTCCCTGGTGGGGCTGCTGATCAAGAATGCCATCGTGCTGATCGAGGAGATAGACCAGCAGATCGAGACCGGCAAGGATGGCTACCAGGCTATTCTGGATTCCTCGGTCAGTCGTATGCGGCCGGTGATGCTGGCGGCGGCGACCACCATCCTGGGCCTGATTCCGTTGCTGTCCGATGTGTTCTTCGTGAATATGTCGGTGACCATCATGGCCGGCCTGGGTTTTGCCTCACTGCTTACCCTGACCGTGGTGCCTACACTCTATGCTGTGTTCTTCAAGATACACAAACCACCTCAAACCCCCCGTCCCGCGG
>PVMK01189201.1_pt1 | contig 35324 bp, 33 predicted proteins | sample 1853481 | NCBI WGS metagenome assembly PVMK01 (sample SAMN08533507, study PRJNA380276) | Marine sediment metagenome, whole genome shotgun sequencing project. | reverse complement strand
GAAAAAGGTTTCTTTTTTGCTGTGGTAATCAACTGCTGTGGTATTTTCATGAACATTGCCGAGCAGAACAACCTGACTACCGATTTCACTGGTCGGTTTCAACAAAACAGGGTTCATATCCACGTGGGGTGGTATTCCGGCTGCTTCTGCCTGCACGATCTGTGCGCGACCCATTTCGAGACCTTCGGCAGTGACACCTGAATTATTGGACATGTTCTGGGCTTTGAACGGCGCTACCCGGAAACCCTTGTTTGCAAAAAGACGGCAAAGAGCTGCGGTAATGATGCTTTTGCCGACATCGGAACCGGTCCCCAAGACCGCAAGACACGTCCCTTTTTGAGTTTTTTCGTTTTTCAATTTAAACCCGCTCCCTGTATTTTAATCTGTTTTATGGCTACCTCGCTGGCTCAAATATTATTATCGTCAGCAATTTTGTATTTTTGGGTATACCCTCTGGGGGTAATCATAAAGTCCAGGTACTGACTTGATTGACTGCTGCCCACAAAAACCGTTGTTTGCATATCTACATGGGCCTTGTGCAGTTGGGCTCAAGGGGACAATCTGTACATCCTGTTTTGAACGCATGGCGCTCACAACAATGCCCACGGGGGTATTTTTATCCCTGTATGCGAGCAGAATCTGTTGGGCCTTTTCAAGCTGCCAGATTCTTTTTTTGCTTTTAGGATTGTACAGAACAATAACAAAGTCCGCTCTGGCGGCCGCTTCAATGCGCTTTTCGATAACCTCCCAGGGTGTCAACAAATCACTCAGGCTGATGGCTGCAAAATCATGGGTTAATGGTGCACCGAGTAAGGAAGCTCCTGCGCAAAGCGCCGGTATCCCGGGGACAACTTCCACCAGCAACGATCCTTTATCGTTCAGGTTGGTTGTACTGCGAACCGGCGGTGCGATATTGATATTTTTTATCTGGCAGGTTTCAAATACCAAACCGGCCATGGCATAGATTCCCGGATCTCCGCTGGATACGATCGCACATGATTTGCCGCTGCGGGCCAATTCAATGGCGGCTTCGACACGTTCAAGTTCTTTGGTCATGCCCGTGCTGATGATTTTTTTTCCTTCAATCAGCGGCCGGATTAATTCAATGTATGTAGTATAACCCGCAACGACATCTACAGAAGCAAGAACATCAATAGCCCGTTTCGTTAAATGGTCGGGGCTGCCGGGCCCGATGCCTAAGACGAAAAGTCGATTCGTGCAATGGCCACGGTCACGTTTCGGGTCGATTGTTTGGGAACGATCAGTACTCCGTCCCGGGCTGCGAGAATTGCTGCGGCTTCGCATACGCTTTTAACTCCTACATGTTTTTCCACAATGGTTGATGGGTTTTTGATTCCCTTAACCTGGTTCAGCTCCTGCCGATTATAAAAGATCAACGGCAGATCGAGATTCTCAGCTAAGGTGATCAATCCGCTTTCATCGGACTTCACGTCAATGGAAGCAATGCATTTCAGGCTTGCCGGCACCAGGTTGTTCGTTTCAAGAACTTTTTCCAGAAGCGCTCGCATTTCATCTGTGCCGGTGTTGCGGTTGCATCCAATACCGGCCACCAGACTGGCCGGTCGCAATACCAATAGTATAACCCGCAACGACATCTACAGAAGCAAGAACATCAATAGCCCGTTTCGTTAAATGGTCGGGGCTGCCGGGCCCGATGCCTAAGACGAAAAGTCGATTCGTGCAATGGCCACGGTCACGTTTCGGGTCGATTGTTTGGGAACGATCAGTACTCCGTCCCGGGCTGCGAGAATTGCTGCGGCTTCGCATACGCTTTTAACTCCTACATGTTTTTCCACAATGGTTGATGGGTTTTTGATTCCCTTAACCTGGTTCAGCTCCTGCCGATTATAAAAGATCAACGGCAGATCGAGATTCTCAGCTAAGGTGATCAATCCGCTTTCATCGGACTTCACGTCAATGGAGGCAATGCATTTCAGGCTTGCCGGCACCAGGTTGTTCGTTTCAAGAACTTTTTCCAGAAGCGCTCGCATTTCATCTGTGCCGGTGTTGCGGTTGCATCCAATACCGGCCACCAGACTGGCCGGTCGCAATACCAATACTTCCGGTGGAAGGTCAATGGCGACATCATCGACATAGATCCCGGGAACGCCTTCAAATTCATTCGCCCAGTGGTTTATGTTCGTGCGTTTCTTTATCCCGTCATATGTCCATGGTTTGAAATGCGGCAGACTGTGTCCCAGGAACCCGAATGGATCATGGACGAAGATTTTCTCACCTTTGAGCAGTGCCATGTTCACCGTTTTAATGGCCCGGGGGGTTTCAATCAAAAGATTATTTTCTTTTGCCAGCATATCGATCGCCGGGACCCTGTTCACATCGGTTGCGGTGGTGATCACCGGATCGGCCCCGATTATGTCTGCAATTTTTAGAGTCAAGGCGTTGGCGCCGCCCAGATGTCCCGATAAAAGACTGATGGCGTGATGGGCCTGGTCGTCCATCACCACGACTGCCGGGTCTTCGAGTTTACTTTTTACGAGCGGGGCAATGACGCGCACAACGATACCGGTGCTCATGATAAAAATATGGCCGTTGTATTGATTAAATTTCTTTTCCAGTGTCCCGGAAAGGCTCTCGAACTTAAACGGGATGGCTGTTCCTCGGATATTCTGTGAAACGTATACATCCGCATCAGACAGGTTCCGGGTCAGTTTATCTGACAGTTTAGTACCGTTGGGTGTAATCACCCATATGGCGATTTTGTTTTTTTCAGCAGGAACCATTTGCTATAATCAAGACCTCATAATTTACTATGAAAACAGCTCTTTTTATTTTGCAAATATGGGATAAATCAATATTTATAACCATTTAACCAATCAACTAATCACCCAATAAACGATATCTGTAATCAGCGAAACCGTCTCCGTTCAAATTTTAAATAACAAATTTGGAATTTGGAGTTTGTAATTTGAGATTTAGTAATTCTAGCCTTGGTCACCCTGCCGATCTGAGATAGACGCCACGACAACGAGAACAGCTCCATTCAACTTCGACATCCATGTTTGAATTCCTTGTCGTACAGCTTTGATTTATGCTGTAAATTCTCAGGATCAACATCCAGAACCCTGCCAATTATGATCAGTGCATGTTTGGTAATTTTTTCTGCTTCAACCCGCTCTGCAAGTTTTTTTAACGATGTCACGATTACTTTTTCTTCCGGCTGGCTTGCCCGGTAAACCACCGCACAGGTTGCATTCTGGCCGTAGGCGGCCGCCAGAATCCCGGCAACTTCATCCGCCATGGACATGCTAAGATAGATGGCCATGGAGGCTTGATGTTTGGCCAGGTCCGCCAGGTTTTCTTTTTCCGGCACCGGCGTCCGGCCGGCCATACGGGTCAGGATCAGTGTTTGGGATACTTCGGGCAGCGTATATTCAAGGCCGAGCGCGGCAGCAGCCGCGAAAGCGGCGGTCACACCCGGTATGACTTTATAAGGAATCTCCCTCCTTTGAAGCTCAACCATCTGTTCAAAAATAGCGCCATATAAGCTCGGGTCGCCGGTGTGCAGTCGAACCACCCGTTTGCCCTTCGAATGGGCGCTTTCAATGGCTTCAATGATTTCTGCAAGATCCATGGAGGCACTGCTCAAAGCCGTCGTGCCGGGGCGGGTCCATTGCAGCAACCCTTCGGGTACAAGAGATCCCGCATAAATCACCACATCGGCCGCCATCAGTGCTTTTTGGCCTTTGACGGTAATGAGTTCCGGATCTCCGGGGCCTGCGCCGACGAACAGAACCGGGTTGTCGAATTCGGAATTCGGAATTCGGAATGCGGAATTGGTGGATGGTTCTTCTTTTTTTATTTTTTTCGGCATGTTATGTAATTCTTCGAAAATTTAGAATAGGGTCTTAATTACTACTATTTATTATCTGATAGAAACCATTTTTATCACGAAAACTCGAAAGTTGGAAAACACGAGATTTGTAATCCAAGGCAACGATACCGCGACGCTTTTTCCCACCTTCCGACTTCACTTAATTCCCACTTCCGCATTCCGCATTCCCACTTCCAGTCAATTCCGATTTCCCACTTCCAACTTCCGATTTCACTCTTTTCCACCTTCCGCATTCCCATTTCCGACTTCACTTTTCCCCCTTCCCCATTCCGCCTTCCGAATTCCGACTTCCAGTCACGATCCATACCGGATTCTGCGCTTCAAGTCTGTCTCCCCAAGGCATATCCTGACTTCGGCTGATTTGAACCTGCACGATGCTGGGTTTGAAATCAAGCGCCTTTAAAGTCGCTGCAGCTGTCTGTATATTCTGCATCAGGACGGTATTGACGACAACCAGACCGCCGGGTTTGAGAAAGGGGACTGCGGCATTGATAATTTGTTGCAGGTCCCGGCCGCCGCCACCGATAAAAATCCGATCAGGCTGTGGAAGTCGCTCCAGGCCATCGGGCAACACCGCATGCACGATCTCTAAATTTGTTACCCCAAACCGGTTTTTGTTGATTTCAATCTGTTGGATTCTTTCCGGTTTTTTTTCAAGGGCAAAGACTTTGCCCGATGGAACCAGCAGAGAAGCTTCTATGGAAACCGAACCGCTGCCGGCGCCCAGGTCCCACAGGACATGATCTTTCAAAAGCCGCAGCTTTGATAAAGCGATGGCCCGGATCTCTGATTTTGTAATCAAGCCCTGCTGGTGATCGTAGTAATTATCCGGCACTCCCAGATGAAGCGGTTTCATTCCTTTCAGACCTTCAGAACTCCTTTTTAAAATAGCCAGATTGGGTTCCGCAAACACCATTCTGGCTGCCCGGTCCGGACTGTACCAATTGAAACGTTCTTCGGCGGTCCCTAAAGATTCAAGCACACACAATTTGAAATTTATAAAATCTTCTTCGATCAGGCGTTGCGCAAGCCAGGCCGGATTGTTTTTCGGATCGGTGAATACGGCCACAACATTTTCTTTTTCCAGGGCTTTAAATAAGACACTTTCGTTACTTCTGCCGTGCAAACTAATCACCCGGACGTTGCTCCAGGGTTCTTTTATACGGGCAAAGGCTGCAGCCACCGATGAAATGTTGGGATAAATAACAACATTCTCCTCACCAAGGGCTTTTACCAGACGGGCGCCGATACCGAAAAAAAGAGGATCGCCCGAGGCAAGAACCACAATGGATTGGGATGCCATCCGGTTTTTGATGAAATCAATGAGTCCTTTGAGATTTCTGTCGATTGTTTTTTTTTGGGCGCTGCATTGTGTAAAATAGTCCAGCAAACGTTTGCCGCCTACCAGAATATCCGCTTCGTCGATGATTTTCAAATGTTCAGCTGTCAGGTCCTTCGGGGCCAGGCCCATGCCGATGATAGCAACCGGCTTCATGATTTTATCTCCCCCTTATCCATAGGAGCCGTAAAAAGTGCCACAAAGGCACGGAGACACAAAGCAAAACCTTCGCAGAACAGCTCGATATTCATATGCTTTAGCAAGCCTTATTTTTTTAAAAACTAATTAATCCGCCCTCACAACGTTTAATGACTCTTGCAAGTCTCAAATTGTCCAATCTGTCGCATCAATACCTGTTTATGCAATTTTCCAGGGCGGAGTAATTATCCGAGTCAAACACGATCTCTCCGTTGTAATCAAAGATGATGTTTCGAATTTCAGTATTAATTCCCGCAAAGCGTTTTGCCGACTTTACGATTTGACGACCGACATGAGAAATTACTTCCGGATGATGTTCATGGAGAATATCAAAGGCATGGCGTGCCGTGTTGGCTGCTGAAATTTTTCGAGATAATTCTAAATCCTTTGTTATCTCCAATGTCCATCCGGCAAGTTTACCCAGGGTCAGGCTTGATTTGGCTGCATGGGTATGGGGCACCCCCTGGGCCATTTTCAGTGCTTTACCGAAAAATACCGCCAGGGTGATGTGCACAAACCCCCGTTTAGCAGCCGACACCAATGACATTTTAAAAAAATCGCCAATCTGGATGAACGCCTCGGGCTGAATCCGGCGCCAGTGACCCTGGGCGAATCGCTCACTGCGGCGTCCGGTGGTCAATACCACCCGGTTTAGCCCCGAAGCACGTGCCACGGACAAAGCGGATTCTATGGTGGCAATGAAGGCATCATGGGACATAGGTCGAACGACACCGGTGGTTCCCAGAATGGAAATACCGCCTAAAATTCCCAGCCGGGCGTTCAGGGTTTTTTCAGCCAGTTTTTTGCCCTGGGGTACGAAATATCTCAGTGCGCACCGTACCGTTCAGACGGTGTTCTTTCAAGACCTCCTCGATGGCTTGGGTAATCATTTTTTTTGGGCCGGGATTAATCGCCGGCTGTCCCGGCTCGACTACAAGGCCCGGTTTGGTGACACGCCCGACGCCTTCACCGCCACTGATAATAATTTCCGGCCTTTTACCTGTCCCGGATCGCTCATCTGGATCCAGCAGTACGACTCTGGCGCCAATTTCCGCCTTGTGGGTCACATCCGGATCATCGCCGGCATCTTTGATCACACTGCAAATGGCTTCTCCACTCTTCCGGAGACTGCATCTATGGATGGCAATCATAATGTCGGCGCCGGTCAACAATCTGATCCGAACCCTGGAAGGCCTTTTTTCTTCCAAAATCATCCGAAGGGCCCCCTTGGTGGCGGCAGCGGCGGCGGTTCCGGTCGTAAATCCCGAGCGAAGTTTTTTTGCCATTTATCCGATATAATAATAAAGTATGCCCACAACCATAATGCTGGTTATCCGAAATCCCTGCCCCAGCAACAAAATTTGCGAACCCATTTTAGGCGAAAAAATTCCGATATATCGCGGCAACTGGTGCCGTAATGCCCGCACGGGAAATGCCAGGATATTTCCGATCAGCAAAGCGATGACGGTTTGTTTGATGGTCAGAACGCCGGCTTCAAGTAAGGCACCGGCCGCCGCAAAACCGGAAGTGAATTCAGCCGCGAAACTGAGAATAATCACCGACAAAGATTCCATGGGCATAAAGGCCGTAACCACAAATCCCGACAGGGTTTCACGCAACAGCTGAAACATGCCCATTGTATTAAGGACAAATACTAAGATATAAATCGGAACGACGTACACGGCAATTTTTGCAAGTCGACGGGGCAGACGCGATTTAATCCGTTGCCATACGTCTTTAAGCTTCCTTTCTTTGCCGGATGTTTTTCCCGTTGTCGTATTTCCGCCTTCAATGGCAGGCGGTGAAAGTCTAAAATGACCGTAAACCAAAAACAGAACCGTACGGAGAACCACCGCCAAAAAGGTAATTAAAAAGTAAAGGGCCCCGGCCCGGCCGGTGAGCGGAATTACGATAAAAAATGTCGTCGGCAGATGAAGAAAAAAAGCAGGCAGTTGATTGATAAAATTTGATAAAAACAACCGTCTGCGGGTAATTTTCCCCTCTTTGAAGAAGTCCAGCAGCATCGCATTGGCGGTCACACCGGAAAAAAAGGCCGCTGTAAAGGCCGCACCGCAATAATCGCCGAGACGGCCGAATCGAAAAAGAGGTCGGGCCAGAACAGCCAGCATTTTAGTCCACCCTGAAGCCTCAATGATCTGTCCGATTGAAAGTCCGATGGCAATAAACAGCATCAGACGCGTCAGCGGTTGCAAAAGCCTGGAAAGGATTTGCCGGATGTTCAGGTCTGGTGCCAGAATAATGCCGCACAGAAGGATCAGGCCGGATATTGTCAGCGATATAGACAAAGGTCCGAGCATTGATTTGTTTTCGGGGTTCAACGTTCTCCGTTCATGGTTATCTTTCTTTTATAAGCACTAACAGGTTCAGCGTTCACGGTTCCCTTCGGGCCATACGTCTTCAGCAGGTTTATTTTGGCTCAATACCCCCATTTGTAACCGTTCACAGGTTCAGGGTTCAACGTTCAGGGTTAAGGACAAAGAAGGCCCGCAGTCTTCGTTAAAAATGCTCATTTCCCAAATAATTGTCAATTTGACTCCAAATTTTGGATTAGGCCTGACGAAGATGACGTTTGTTTGCAAATACGCATCCCAAATCCAGTCCAGAGACGAGAATGCAACCTTGAACCCCCTGAACCTTTGAACCCGTGAACGCATACTCTATGTCTATTTTCTCAATCGCTAACACATTATCAGTTCAAATTTTATGTTAACCCTGAACCTCTGCACTTTAACCTCTGAACCTGGAACTTCTGAACCAGGAACGGTCAAATACTATCCTTCTGAGAGACCATTTTTCTTGTTCTGTTTCGCGATGATCAATGTCCAGTAGTCGGGCGCACAACGGCTCAATTCTGCTAGATCCCACACGATCTCCTCATTCGGCTGGCCACAGCTCTTGACACCCACACAGCTTGGATAGTCTCCGATTTCATCGATGGCCGCCTTGATATCCGTCACATTGCGGTATGCTTTTAAAAAGACCACGTTTTCCGGTTTTCCGGCCAGCCTTCGCAACCGATCGCCGCCCTTGGCGCCGGATACCACCATGAGCGACTCCTCACCTTCCACCAGGGGCGTATTCAATCTGGCGGCTGAAGCCTGGTAGGAGGTGATCCCCGGAACCGTTAGAACAGCGATATGCGGAGCTGCGTCTTGAATATGTCGTAAAATGTACCCGTAGGTCGAATAGGTCAGGGAGTCCCCCAATGTTAAGAACGCCACGTTTTTCCCTTTTTCAAGCTCGGCGATGATCGTTTGGGAATGATCCCGCCAAGCCTCACGGGTCTTGTTCTTATCCCGGGTCATTGGGAAACGGAGCATCTTTACCGCAGCATTTTCCGGAATATGAGGTCTGGCGATGTTAACCGCCAGACTGTGGTTGTTCTTGGTGGACGCGGCTGCAAATACAATATCCACCTGATTGAGAATTTTTACAGCCTTCAGTGTGATCAAATCGGGATCACCCGGCCCCACTCCGATGCCATACAGGGTTCCGGTCTTTTTTTCCATGATGCCCTCGATAATCGTTAGGATCGTTTAGTTAGTTAGGATCGTTGAGATCGTTAGGATCGTTGTGTTCGTTAGGATCGTTGAGATCGTTAAGTTCGCTAGGAGCGTTGAATCTGGTCTGGTTAATTCGTTGATTGAGGAAAAAAGGAAGCCATCCCTTTTCTGCCTCCAACCTCAATCCTGCAACGACCGACGGCCCGCCCATACGCTTTGTTGCACCCTGCTCTTTGCTTTAAATTTCCGCCTTCCTAATTTCCAATTCCATTGCCTCCCACCTTCTCACCTTCTCATCTTCTATCTTACCACCTTTGAGCTTTGAGCCTTCAGCCTCTTTTTACTTCACCTCCGCCTTCCCCATTCCGCATTCCATTGCCTCCCACCTTCTCACCTTCTCATCTTCTCACCTTCTCATCTTCTATCTTACCACCTTTGAGCCTTGAGCTAATTCCCTCTGCCCTATGCTCTTTGCTATCTTTTCCGCCTTCCTCATTCCGCATTCCAACTTCCGAATTCAAACGCCCTATGCTTCATTGGCCAGTATCGCCAGTGCATTGACCACACTGGCAGCCAGATTTGATCCTCCTTTGCGGCCCACATTGGAAATATACGGATAGTCCATTTCCATAAGCGCTGCCTTTGACTCGGCAGCGTTGACAAATCCCACCGGCAATCCGATGATCAATGCCGGCAGGGCCTTTTTTTCACTGACCAGCTCAATCAGGCGCAGCAGTGCCGTGGGCGCATTGCCGACAACATAAATGCCGTCTTTCATCTCGGAAATGGCTGCATCCACCGCCGCTTTTGCCCGGGTACTGCCGTCTGCTTTCGCCTTTTCGTGGATCAGCGGATCATTCATATAGCAATTCACCCGGCCCCCGAATTGTTCGGATTCCTTTTTTCGAATTCCGACCCGGGCCATATTTGTATCGGTTATAATCATTTTACCGTTTCGAATCGCTTCGATTCCAGCGGATATGGCTTGGGGGTGGAAACGGACCATTTCTTTGAATTCAAAATCAGCCGTGGTATGAATCATACGACGAACGATGGACCACTGCCGTTCGCTGAAATGATGCGTCCCGGCCTCCTGATCGATGATCTGAAAGCTCGATCGTTCAATTTCATCAGGTTTCATAAATTTAATTCCTTTGATGCCGGTACACCAGGCAATTTTCTACGAAGCACCTGGCGGCATCCGGGTTGACTGCCGAAATGCAGATGGTTGTAGCTCCCCAGGGTATGATTGATTACATATCCTTCCGGTGCTTTATCCATGCCCGACCGGTCTGTAACAGCGTAAGCGGTTTGTACCTCCCGTGACAGGTTGACCAGCTCGGAATAGTGAAACTCATGTCCCCGAATGGTCAACCCCGCATTTCCGATGACGGTGTTGCGGGTCAGGGTGATTTCGCGATATCCAAGGGCTTTAAGACGCGTAAACATTCTTGTGGCAAATGGAAAGCAACCGGTCATTCGATATCGGTTATTATTTAGATCAACTAATTCCTCACATAGGTACATGAAACCGCCGCACTCACCGTAAATCGGCATGCAATCAGCGCTTTTTTCTTTCACCCGGTTTCCCAAGGCCCTATTTCCGGCCAGTTTTTTGGCAAATAGTTCCGGATATCCGCCCCCAAAATAAAGCCCGTCTATGTCGTGCGGGAGATTATTGTCGGCCATCGGCGAAAAAAAGATGAGTTCCGCCCCCAGGTCTTCCAGTAAATTAAGATTATCTGCATAGTAAAAGCAAAACGCACGGTCCCGTGCCACAGCGATGCGCACCATTCTTTCAATTCGGGGTTGCGGCCTTCGATGGGTTTGCCCGGGCAGGGTGATGTCCATCAAATTGTTTAACAACGCATCCAGATCAATGCTTTTTTCGATGAGATCAGCCAGGCGATCGATGCTCTCTTTTGATAGAGGATGATCCTCTTGGGTGACGAGGCCCAGGTGCCTTTCCGGAATGGCAATCTCTGTGTTGCGGAGGATGCCCCCTAAACAGGGCATCTCCACGCGGTCCTGCACCGCTTCTTTTAAATATTGCAGATGCCGGCTGCTACCCAGATTGTTGAATATGACACCGGCATATGTCAGTTCCGCATCAAAATGCTCAAAACCCATAACGATTGCAGCGGCGCTACGGGCCATGCTGGCCGCATCCACCAGCAAAATTACCGGAAGGTCCAGCCATTTCGCCATTTGAGCGGTTGAGCCGGCTTCACTTTTACCGTCGTAGCCGTCAAAAAGGCCCATAACACCTTCAACCACGGCAATATCCGCATCTTTGCTGCATTTAATAAATACATCCAGATTGAATTTTTGGGGCAGCATCCATCCGTCTAAATTTCTGCAGGTAACACCGGTAATCCTGCTGTGGTGACCCGGGTCAATGAAGTCCGGACCCACTTTAAACGGTGCGACTTTCAGACCCCGTTTGGCCAGGGCCGCCATCAGTCCAAGACTTACCGTGGTTTTACCACAACCGCTTTTGGTGCCGGCAATGACGATTCCTTTAATTTTCGCCTCCTTAGGCCCTTATCGGGTATGAAACTTCATTGAATGACGATTGACGATTGACGATTGACGAATTGTGGATGTCGCTTCGCTCTGCTCTTTTAACAAATAAAATAGAAAGAATTCCTTCCTTCGTCCTTCGTCCTTCGATATTCGCTTTTTTAGAGTTTCTTTTTCGATTAGACCAGCCGTTTTTTTTGCCGGCGGCTGGGCTGACACCTGAAACTTAAAATAAGCGTGCATGCTGCCCCGCAGGGACCACTTTTTCCGCGCGTAGTCTCAGAGAAAGCTTAGGCCCTTAGGGGCACCATATCGACAACTTGATATCGCTATTCGCCGCATACAGTTTGAACATTGGCGACCGATGCTGGATACATGTTGTTTCGTTACTCGATTAGGCATTAATTTATCTGAACCTCCGAACCCCGTGTCTCTGAACCTTTGAACCCTGAACCCCGTACCCCTGAACCTTTGAACCCTGAACGGTTACACTAAAAACATCCGGGTACAGAATCTTTCCGATTTCATGAATCCCTTCCAGCAATCTCAAGGTGGGTCGTGAAACGATTTGTTCATCAATGATAAAGATTTGATTGTTGTTAACCGCCTTGATAGCGTTAAAGCCGGGTTCGCTTTTAATCATCGAAACCGTGGGACGATTCATAGCACCGGATTGGGCCAGATATACGTCAATTTGCATTGCGCGAGACAGGATGCGTTCTTTACCGTATCCGGCAATATTGGTTTTTCTTACCGGCTTGGCGTCGGCGGCGACGTTGATTCCTCCGGCAGTCTCCAGGGCAAATATGGCCATGGAATCCGGTGAGAATGTTTTCATCTTGTTGTGAATGGATTCAAAGTAAACCCTTCTTTTAACCGCTATTGTGGCAGAAAGGGCTTTTAAGTTCGTAGATATATTTTTAAAATGCAATATCATCTCGGAGGCCTGCGCTTGCCGTCCGGTTAAAACACCGAGGATTTTCCAGTACTCATACATTTCGTTGACAGTTGCCGGTTGCAAGGATACGACCGTAATACCGCTTTTTTCAAGTCGTGTCACAAATTGCGGATACCCCCGATCGATCATGGGACGAACGAAAACCAGGTCCGGACGGGCAGCTAAAAATTTTTCAGGGTCATCGTGATATGAAAACACCGGTCTGGTTAAAGCCTGGGCAGGAAAATTCTCATGGCGTGAAACACCAATGATCTCCTTACCGAGTCCCAGGCTGAACAAGTTTTCCGTGTGGGCGCCGTAAAGGGAAATAATCCGCTGATACGGTTTATCGACCACAATCCTTCGGCCGGATTGATCTATCACTGCATTCGAGCCTTCGGTTCGGAATTGGCTGCCTGCCGCCGGCACGGCCAGGAACCAAAAGAGCACAACGATGATGGCTGAACAGAATCGATTGTTTTTTTGCGAAATATTCATATAAACGTTCAAAGGTACAAGGGTTCACCACTCAGGCTACCATTCTTTCGCACTTTCTATTTTTTGAAAACCACCTGCAATGAGTCGGAATAGGAGTCCGCATAGACCTTGGCATCGACGTTGAAAACCTTACGGATCATATCCGGATTCAGCACGTCTTTGGTGGCACCATGGACAACGATACGTCCCCCGGACATGAATACCAGATAATCGCAGTACACCGCCGCCAGGTTGATATCCTGCATCACGGAAATAACGGTCCTGCCCTGTTGCTTCATGCGTCTTTCGCAGATATTTAAAAGACTGATGGAGTGATTGATATCGAGGTTGGATGTCGCCTCGTCCAGAATCAGCACCTGCGAACCCTGGGCCAGGGCCCGGGCAAAAACCACCCGCTGTCTTTCTCCCCCGCTGAGTTCGGTGATGAATCGACCGGTAAAGTCACTCACCTCCGTTTTTTCCATGATGTCCTGCACAATGTTGATATCTTCGGCGGAAGGAGCGGAAAATCTTGGAATATGCGGATAGCGCCCCATCATCACCACTTCTTTTACCGTAAAGGGAAAGTTTATATAAAAATTCTGAGGAACCAGCGCAATTTCCTTCGCTAACGCTTTTGTTGAATAGCTCCCAAGATCTCTGCCCTTATAATCAATTCTGCCGGCCGTGGGCCGGCGATGTTTGGCAAGCAGATCCAGTAAAGTGGTTTTCCCGCACCCGTTGGGACCGATAATGCCACAGAACCTGCCCGGCGCAAAGGACATGGAAATGTCGTCAAGGACTTTTTTTTCCGAATAAGAGAAACTCACGCCGGTTAGTTCAAAGGGCATCGCTCAACTCTATTACAAATGAATTTTGTGCATCTTGTGGCAAGATTTTTTTTGTGAAAAGAATCAAATTACTCCCTGAAATGCCTAAAATTGCAAAATGCCTAAAATGCCTAAATTTGAGGTATTCTATCAATTTTATTAAAAGAAAAAAGCAAGGCAACCTACTATATTCAGTTACGGATTTCTGGTTTTTCATTCTGAAAATACTAGGCGTTTATATTAAAGACGGAGTGAAGCGATACCACAATTTTAGTCATTTTAAATTTTAGCTCATTTTAGCTCATTTTCCCAGTTTATCCGAGTTAGGTTTTATTGAATTTCGAGGGTTGTTATGCTCCCTTTCGCATTCTCTGTTGCTTGCGAAAAATATAGCAGAAAAAGGGTCCCCCGATTAGGGCCGTCAGCACGCCGATGGGTATTTCGGACGGCAAGACGGCCCGGGTGATAGTGTCGGCAATCAGCAATAAAATAGCCCCTGCTAAAAGAGACATGGGAATCAGCCGTCGGTTGTCCGGTCCGGTGAGCAATCTCATCATATGGGGCACTAAAAGCCCCACAAAACCGATGATCCCCGACACAGACACACAAATCGCCGCAATTAGTGAGGCCGTAACCAGCAGGAAGATGGTTACTCTTCTAGTATCCACACCAAGTGATGATGCCGTTCGGTTACCCAAAGACATCAGGTTCATATCGCGCGCAAAGAACATGAAGGCTAAGAAACCGATGAAAACAAACAAAAAAGTGAGACCGACATCGGTCCAGGTTTTTGATCCAAAACTTCCCATCAGCCAGAAAATGATAACGGCGACCTGTTCGTCGGCGACATACTTTAGAAAACTGATACCGGCCGATAAAATGGCTGCCACGATGATGCCGGAAAGGATCAGATTGTTTGAAGAAAGTCCTCCGCTGGAAGATGAAAGGTACATAACGAACAACAATGTCACGGTTGCGCCGACAAATGCAAACAAAGGGACTGAATATGATCCCATCATTCCGATATTAAATAAAATTGCCAGCGATGCACCGAAGGCGGCTCCGGCAGACACCCCCAGTGTATAGGGATCTGCCAGCGGATTTAACAGAATGCCCTGGAATACAACGCCGGATATGGCCAATCCTGCGCCGACGACGGCGGCCGATAAGATCCTGGGTAAGCGCACATCCATCACCACAACCGGGAAGATTGAATCCATTCCCTCGAGGAGATTCGATTGCCCGCTTAATTTTGCAAAAATAATCTTTACCACAGCAGCCGGGGGCAGCTGTATATATCCCATCCCAGTGGAGATAATAATCACCGCACCCAGAAAAACCGCCAGCAGGGCAAATTGAACTGCCGCTGCCTGCTGCAACCTTTTTCTGAATCGGCTTGTTTTTTGGAGTTTCCGGAGCAACATTTGTACGCTTCAACAAAAAAACCCTTCAAGCGTTTTCGGCTTGAAGGGTTGCACCCAGTTTGCTTGGCCCTTATTTGTCTGTCAGCCACACTCTGTCCCGACGCAGAGCTATGGCGCTTCGTTAAAGCAGGTCTTCTGGCTTCCCCGCCCTTTCAGCAGCCTTCCCATCCCGATCAATCGAAACAGTGGCATATGGTAACTAAAAGAGTTCCCTTTTCGTTCAGAACGAAAAAGGCGGGGTCACAGCGGCGGGACCACTCCCGAATTTCACGGGATTCCCTATTAAGCTCCATCGAGCACCTTAACAATTCTGTGGCTTTACTATTAAATCTGCTTTTTAGCAAGAGAAAAATAAAACATGCCGCAGATAGGGCTTTTTTGGGGTTTCAGAGGATTATCGACGGAAACTGCTAAATGATGAATTCAGATGGCTGGACACCGAATAGAGCAGGATTGTACGTTTTTGAAACGCTGCGCTTGTACCTGTCGCCGGACGTTTCACGTTCAGAAAGGTCCACGGTTTCACCGCGGGTGTAGCCCTGATCATCTGCCGGGATCAAAATTGTCACCAGAGGATGAGCGCCGTCGCTTTGTTCCGGGTTTTCAGATACAAGTCCTATTTCTCCGGTGTTAAGCTCCACCAGGGTCCCAACCGGATAAACGCCGAGCATGTTGATAAAGGCTTTGAGTAGAATCGGGTCAAAATCTTTGCCGGCACTTTCAGTCATCATTCTCAGCGCTTGATCCGGGCTAATTGCTTCGGATCGATAAACTCTGTGTGAAGTGATGGCGTCAAACACGTCCACAATGGTCAGAATTCTACCAAAAAGACTCACCGGTTCATTACGCCAGGATCGTGGATAGCCGCTTAAGTCGTATTTTAAATGATGTTCAAAAGGGGCCAGCATGATTTTGGATTTGAGTTCGCGGGGTGCCCTTAATTTTGCAATGTGGCGAACGCTGTTCAAAGAGTGCTGTTGGATCACCTTAAACTCATGCTCGGTGAGCTTTCCTTGTTTGTTGAGAATTTCCAGCGGGACATCGACTTTTCCGAGGTCGTGGAATAATCCACAGATTCCCAGTGTTTCAAGTGCGTTCTTGCCAAGTCCGATGTGCTGACCCAGACACATGGCAAGAATCGACACATTGACCGAATGGGTGTAGGTGTAGTCGTCATGATCTCTTAAGGTGCTCAGTTTCAACAGAACCGATCGCTTATCGATCACCAGATCGACCGTCTTCTGGACAATTCGAATCGTTTTGCGTATTCCCGCCGGCTGATTATCCGATACCTTGCCGATAACTTCTTTAAGTGACGCAAGCGAGCCGGCATAGGCTATTTCAGCGGTTTTAGCGGCGTTGTCTTTTTGATCGGCGGCCATGGCATCCATGGTTATTGTCAGCGAATCAGTCCCGTCCAAATTGTGAAGGCTATCCGAATCCGGTTCCGGAATGATCTCGACCCAATCCAAACCCTTTTCATTGATCTGTTCTTCGAGCCAGCCGGACGGATCTTTGCGGGACTCAGCCTGATTCATCAGATGAGCAAAGATGAGCATCTTGCTCAAATCCTTATGTTGAATCGCAGTAGAGAGGGACAGACCATTGAGGCCGCGCTTTTCAAAATAGTCCAAAGCGTTGTTGATCAGATTGGCGGTTTCACGACGATAGAGAAGTTTTTCCTGCTGCAGATAGAAGCGTCCGGAAATAATTTGAATCGTTAAACGGCTTTCGTCATCACCGAAGCGATTGACGGCACGAATGAAATCTTCAGCGCTTTGGATCACCAGTTGATTGTTGTCCCGATGGATTCGAACGGCCTGCACCATTTTGTAGAAAGCCTTAAACAGGTTTTCGCCAAGCTTCACATGGTCCTTTAAAGCGTTGGTTTTCTCATCTGCATTCATTGCGGCCCTCTCCCTGAAATGGCCCTCCGTGCGGCTCGTTTGATTTGCGGAAAGAAGCTGCGTGTCGCCTGGAGGAGGATTTTATGCGCCTCGGGTATCTTTAGTTCCGCCAAGGCCACGGCTGCTCCCCGGCGATGCGGCGATCCGGCAAAATTAAAGATTTCCCACCAGTCCCGTTCCTCCAGCGTCGCCCTTAAAAAAGGGATTGAACGTGAGGAACCGCATTTTCCGAGAGCTGTGTAACAGGCAAAAATATGGTCATACCCTGAAATATTAAACGCTTTTTGACCGAGATATTCCAACAAAGGATCTTCTGATGTTCGATTTCGTTCAGAGGCCAGATGACTCAGAATTTCCCGGCGGATGATGTCGCTAGGATCTTCAAGCAAAAAGAAAAATGACCGTTGCACGTGGCCGTTTCGCTTAAGGAGTTGTTTAAGTGCCAACCTGCGAACGTCAAGTGAAGGATGGCGGGCCATATCCAGCAGCAGCTTTTGCGGATCTTTTCCGTCCAGATACCCGATAATGGTTACAAGTTTCTGTACCATAAGGTCATCCGGTGATTTGAGCAGTTGGCTTAGTGGATTCAGGTCCTGTTTTGACAAAATAGCAATGGCTTCCATCAGCCGGCGCCGGAGGGCGGTTGATGAAATTTCAGGCAGAAGCGGACCCAAGGTGAGAACGGCTTTTGGGCGCAGCATCAGGAGGACCTGTCGAAATATTTTTAATCGGGGGGGGGTCCTCAGATTTGAAATCCGGTAGATACGCCTCTAAAGCCTCCAGGACCTCTGAATCTGAAACAGATTCGAAAAATTGATCGAGCAGCGGATTTCGCCAGATCTTTTTTACAGCGTCCCTGTCAGGCAATTTCTTGAGAAATTCAAGGATCTTGACGGCAAGTTGAAATTCACCGTGTCGCAGGGTGTTTTCAAATTCCTGAACTAAAAGCTCAAGGATATGGCTAAACGCCTCTTTTTCATCCTCGTCTTCTAAAATAATCAGAAACACATCCAGAACATCTTCGCTGCGGTTTCGGTGTTCTTCTTCGATGATCAATTTTTGGAGAATTTCAGTTTCTGCGGACGTTAACTCCATCAAGCTCCGCTTGACCTCCGTCGAGACAATGTTCACCGTCGCTTGATTACCCGCATCTCCCGATCCGCCTTGCTGTTTACCAGCAGTGCTGCCGTGCCCTAAACCCGACGGACCCGGTGATTTTCCTTTTGATGATCCCGACACACTGAAGTGTGAAAAATCGAGACTTGGCGCCGTTTCCCAGAATACTTCGGCTGCTTCATAGTGGATATGCGGCAGACTTCTCTCCCACAGCGCTGTTACCAAATCCCCTTCGGACTCATCCGTTAAGGTTCGATATTCACTCAGCAACCCAAGCAGAAAGGAGAGTTCGGCCGCTGTTACCCCATTTCCGAATTCAATCCAGATGATTCCGTCACGGAAAAACGGTGTGACCAGATAATCCTCTTTGCCGTTCGCCTGGTAGACCTCAATTCCTTTAAAACAGATTCGCTCTTTTTCAATATCAAGTTTCAGATCAGGAGATGATTGAAAGAAATTGGTCAGGCTATTTTCAAGACCGCTCAACAGATTTTCTGAGATAGTGTGTGTTTCAGGATAGAGAGAATAGCTTTTTATCGCTTTTGCAAATGCAGCCATAAACCCCCGGACCGCTTCGAGCGCTTCGGAAGAGGGAGCATCATTTGTGGGTCCCAATCTCGAAGGGCGGCTGGTTTTCACGGCAGTCGATTGCGTGATCTGATTGGCCACGATAATGTCCTTACTTTACCCTATCGTTGCAAAAGCCGGAGGGCTTCAGAGCCAAATTGGCAATTATTTGGGAACGAGCAATTTTAACGAAAACTTCTAGTCTTTAATGCCTTCTTTGTCCTTAACCGGAACCTAATCCTTAACCCAACCCGGATAAGCCGGAATTGAAGATTGAAGATTGAAGATTTATGGTATCGCTTCGCTCTGTCTTTTCTATTTAAATCGATCGTTCGACCCAGTCATTAGACCCAGAGGCTCTCGACGGGTAGAATTGCTTAAATATTCAATCTTGCTATCGCATAAATCATGGGCAAACATGATGTGATTTCAATAAATAGGTACTAAGCTTTTTCCGAGACTGCGCTCGGAAAAAGTGGCCCCTTCGGGGCAGTTGTCAGAGCCAAAATTTGAACTGCAATTGTCTAACCGGGATAAAGCGGCCTCCGGCTCGTAGATTCGAACCTACGGCTCGGAGAGAAATAACAAATTACAAGCACCACCTGATCTTAAAATTGGGCCAAATAAATTCCAAATTACAATATCCAAATCCGCCGGCGGCGGATCAAAAGCCAATTGTTTGGTCCGCCTAAGGCGGATCGGTCATTGTGATTTGTTTGGTATTTGTTAATTGTTATTTGATATTTTTTAAATGCTGACACCTGACACCTTCAGTCTTTTACAACATGTTGTCAGAAAAACCCCGCTAAGGGCCTAATCCTGAACCTGAACACTTAACCTGTGAACGGTTATAGTCTTAAATATACCATAAAATACGGAAAGTTGTCAAAAAATCAGACAGCTGTGACTTGTCGCATAAGTTTTAATAGCAATAAAAAAAATTCGATCTTATGCGGAAAGTTCCAATTCGGAGAAATCACATCTAAGCCCGTAAGGGTTAATTTCAGTAAAAGAAACCCTTGACAAAAAATGCCTGGTAATCTATTGAAGTCACAAATTTATTCATGCCACGTAGTGGTGCCCTTTGGGGCCCGACAGGGAAGCCGGTGAAACTCCGGTACGGACCCACCGCTGTGTTCGGGGACGAAATCCGCAATTGCCACTGATCTGCCACCAAACAGATCGGGAAGGCGCGGAGAGTAGATTGATCCGAAAGTCAGAAGACCTGCCATTACGTTGATGTTTGTGGAGATGGCAAATCCCCAGGCGGTTACGCTTGGGGATTTTTTTTGAGCGGGCCCGCAGTGCCCTTACAAATTGAAGATTGAAGATTGAAGATTGAAGATTGAAGATTTGTGGATGTCGCTTCGCTCTGTCATTTTTATGGTTTTTTTTTATAATCGATCCGCCGGAGGCGAGCCTTAAATATTCAATCATTCAGACCTCATAATTCACTCGGAGGCGGACCAGGTTTCAGGCCGGCTCTCACTTTTTTACTACTGACACCTGAAACCTGAGTGACGGTGTCCAATTATTCTACAAATATGGGATAAATCTATATTTACAACCACTTAACCAATCAACTAATCAACCAATCAACTATATTCGTCATTGGTATTTGTTTTCGCAATTTGTTAGTGGCCTTAGTGGATAAACTATTACGGAGGACCTTTAAAATGAACCTGCAAGACATCGTAAAATGTATCGAGCCCCTGGATCAGGAATGGATTACAAAAGCCAGGGAGAGAACTGCAAAGCTGGTCATGCCGACCCGGGCCCTGGGACGGCTTCATGATATTTCCGAGCAGCTCTGCGGCATCCAAAAAACCCTGCAGCCGTCCTTAGATCGCAAAGCGATTTTGGTGATGGCCGGTGATCACGGAGTCGTAGAAGAAGGCGTCAGTGCATACCCCCAGGAAGTGACCGGCGCCATGGTGCAGACATTTCTCGACGGCGGTGCCGGCATCAATGCCATCGCACGGCAGGTGGCAGCGGATGTATTTGTCGTGGATATGGGCATCAAGGCCGAACTGGATGGGGTTGACAGCAATCAATTGATTGTTCACAAAATTGCTCCCGGCACGGCCAATTTTGCCCGGGGACCGGCAATGTCACACCGGGATGCTGAACAATCCATTTTATTTGGATTCCAGGAAGCCTCCAGACTCTATCAGGATGGTGTTGAAATTCTGGGTACCGGAGATATGGGTATCGGCAATACCACTCCTTCCGCCGCAATCGGGGTTGTCATATGCGGTGCCGAACCGGGGGAAATGGTTGGACGCGGAACCGGCGTGGACATTGAAGGGCTCACCCGCAAACGGGATGCGGTTACCCGCGGCATCGCAGTGAATAATCCGGATCCCGCAGACGGCCTGGATGTGCTTGCCAAGGTGGGCGGATTTGAAATCGGGGCAATTGCCGGCTGTGTGCTGTCCGCTGGATTTCACCGCCGCCCGGTTGTAATCGACGGCTTCATTTCGACAGCCGGTGCCCTCATTGCCCGGGTCCTGTGCCCTTTCGTGAAGGATTATCTGTTTGCCGGTCACCGTTCTGAAGAAACCGGCCACCGGACGATGCTGGAGTATCTTGAGTTAGACCCGATCCTGGATCTCGGGATGCGATTGGGAGAAGGAACCGGCGGTGCGTTGGCCATGAGCATCATGCAGGGTGCAGTCAGTGTCTTTAGAGAAGTGATGACCTTCGAAGAAGCCGGAGTCGCCGATAAAAAATGATCTTTGGAATGACGAACGACGAATGAAGAATGTCGAATTAAGGAATCCTTTCGATTTTATAATTATCAAATGACGGAGCGAAGCGACTTCCACAATTCGTCATTCGTCATTCGTCATTCGTCAATCGACCTTTGTCATTCGTCATTCCCATGGTCATTCCCAATGGTCATCCCCTTTGCGTTTCAGGTCAATCGTATCGTTTCGGGTTGTGTCCACGTGATCGGTTCTGTGTCCCAAATCAATGTAGCGCCAGGTCCCACGCTTATCAATAAACGAATTCAGAAACCAGCTGATGACACTGATCATCAGTGAGCCCAGAATGGCCGGCCAGAATCCATGAACGTCAAAACCGGAAATGACACCGGATGCCATTTTCAGCATCAGAGCGTTGATTACAAAGGTAAAAAAACCCAGGGTCAGGATATTGATTGGGAGGGTGATAAGAAGTGCGATGGGCCTAAGCAGCGCATTTAAGATGCCCAGCATGACGGCAGCAAGAAACGCCGTAAGGAATCCGTCTACATGGATCCCGTCAAGCAAATAGGATGTAAGAATAATGGCGCCGGTGGAGGTCAGCCACCTGATAAAAATACCGCTCATTAATTTGGGGTTACCGGCCGTTGATCTTTTCTCTTAACAAATGGGAACAGCGGAATGTGACCACCTGACGTTGCGAGAGCATCATATCGTCGCCGGTGGCTGGATTTCTTCCTCTTCTTTCCTTTTTGTTCTTTACACAAAATTTGCCGAATCCGCTGATCAGAACGTCCTCTCCTTTTTCTAAAGTACTTTTGATTTGTTCCAGCAGAATCTCTATCAGCTCGGCGGATCGGTTTTTGGGAAATCCGAGATCATTGTGAATTGTATCTACAATATTGGCTTTTGTCAGTGTCATAGATCATTTGCTCCTGTGGGTCAAAAAGGACTCTGGTTGGAAAAATCATAGCAACGGCGCTAAGTCCATCGACTCGTAAATGCGATGACGTATTCACTCAGACTTCGGCCGAGCTCAGTCGAGGGCCTCAGGACTTAGTGCTGAGTAAGCAATTATGTCGGATTCGTCAATAATTATATGTCGTTGTAATTGCGGATCGAAGCACTAAGTTAATTAAATCTTTTGCTTTTGTCAAGGGATTAAAAGTATTTGAAACCATATTCACCGCCGTTTGTCAAAATATTTTATTGCCTTTTGAAAAAAAATCAGAAATTACGGAACTGCGGCTTTATAAATCAAAGCATCCCCGGCAATTGAGTAGCCGATCACGGCCGCGGGGATAAGGGCGGAATCCCCTTTTTTAATATAAATTATTTCTTGGGTGCCTTCATCCTTTAAGTAAGCCGTGCCTTCGGTACACAGCATGATTTCAACACTCCTTGATTCTGATGACTGATAAGGGCTCCCTGCTGATACTGAAACCACCGAAAGAACAAATTCATCCGCCTCGCCGGCATACACTCGTTCGTTCTTATTTTTTTTTACTGTCTTCAGAATTTTAACAGGACGGGGTTTAAAGTTCAGCACTTTCAGCAGTTCCGGCACATCTATATGTTTCGGGGTGAGCCCTCCCCGTAAAACATTGTCCGAATTGGCCATCAATTCCATCCCCACTCCCTCCAAATAGGCGTGGAGTTCCCCTGCCGGCAGAAATAAGGCTTCTCCGGGCTTCAATTCAATCAGATTTAACAACAGGGGGGCAAGAATTCCAATATCGGTGGGGTATTCATTTGAAAGTCTTGTCATCCAGTGAAACGCAAAATTTTCATCCGAATATCGATGCGCATTTTGGACGGCCTCATCGACCACTCGTTTTTGCCGTTGGGACTCCATGGTCATCAAATCCGTAAAGAATCTTTTCAATCCTTGGGAATCCGGCTGTTTTTTTAGAAAAGCCAGTTCACCGGCCAACCCTACAGGACAAATTTGCTCCAACAAGACAAGGATATCGGGAATATTGCGAAATCCATACATTGCCCAAAACGGAGATAAAGCACAAATGCACTCCGGTTTGTGATTATCGTCCTTGTAATTGCGGTTGGGCGCATCTATGGCGATTCCCTGGTCGGTTTCCCTTTCAAACCCCTCTTTGGCCTGATTCAGGCTGGGATGGGCCTGAATGGAAAGGGGCTTTGCAGCCGCCAGCACTTTGAACAGGTATGGCAGTTTGTTGTCAAATGCCAAAGCCACATCATTTCCCAGGATCTCTTGCGGGTACTTTGCGATTAATTCTGTTAACGACAGCCATTGTCCATCACAATTTACAAAGGAGGGCGCTTTGGAGTGAGCGCCCATCCAAAGCTCGGCTCTGGGTTCATGCGAAGGGTTCAGCTCTCCGAGAAGTTCAGGAATTGCGGTTGGGGATCCCCAGGCATAATTCTGTACGGTATTTTTAAGCAATTTGATGGTTCGCATTTTTTTGTGCCTTCGTGTCTGGCTAAATTTTTACAAAAAATTAATGTTTTCCCTCAGATGGACGATATTAGAAATTGAAACCAATTTATTTGAAGGAACTTAGGGGCTTCGCCCCAATTGGAATGTTGGAATGCTGGAATATTGGAGTAATGGGTTCTGGGATAATGAAATGTTGGCCTCCGGCTCGTAGGGGTAGCGCCTACGCCTCGGAGAGATTAAGGGTCCCGCCACTGGCGGGATTGATGATAAAATTAAAATGGTTAATATCCTTTTGAAAACCAATATTCCATCGTTCCACCATTCCATTGTTCCATTTCCGGGGCAAATTCGAAAACCTCAAAAAACCTCTATATTCTCAGTAGGTTGTAGAAATTCCGAGACGTAAATTAAGCATTATGATCATTGTCGAAACATCAAGCATAACCGATAAGGGCAAAAAACGCAAAGCCAATGAAGATGCCCTGATTCTTGAAGATGCTCTGGGACTTTATGTCGTCGCCGATGGGATGGGTGGCCATCTGGCCGGGGATATTGCCAGTCGACTGGTTGTCGATACCATCGGGGAGTACATCAAAAAATCCATTGACAACGACGATTGTGATCAAACTGCCGACTTCGATGAAACCCTCTCCCGGGAAGCCAACCGCCTTCTCAGCAGTATTCGCATGTCCAACCAGGTCGTGCATGAAACATCTCTGGCAAACAGATCCTGCCGCGGAATGGGTTCAACTGTGTCTGCCATCTACTTTACCGAAAGCACTCTGATTGCGGCCAATGTCGGAGACAGTCCCATTTATCTGGTTCGCGACGGCAAAATCAAGTTGCTGTCGGTACCCCACACCTTTCTGGCGGAACAGAAAGCGCTTAACCCGGAAAATGCCGAAAAACTGGGAATGGAATTCAGACACGTGTTAACCCGTGCGGTCGGGACGGACAAGTCCGTAAAAACGGATATTTATGAAATTCAATGTTTCAGGGATGATATTCTGGTGATCAGCTCCGACGGTTTGAACGACAAAGTGTCACAGGAAGAAATCCTGGAACTGGCCCACAACAATGGGCCGAATGCGGCATGCCAAAAACTGGTGGAACTGGCCAATGATCGCGGTGGCGATGACAACATTACCGTGATTGTGCTTAAAGTCAAATTAGTTAAGAATTCACAACATCAAATCAATCGGTTTTTAGCCCTGGTTAAGCGAAATTCCTTCAGAATTTTGACCAGAATAAAATTTAACCTATAGTTAAAATATCCAAGAGCAGCAAGATGCCGAACTTAACCTTAAAATTTAAAGATACCACACTTGGAGATTATCGGCTTCAGGAGGGACATTCCTTAACAATCGGTCGGCAGGAAAATAATGACGTGACCATCGAAAATCTGGCTGTTTCGAGCCACCATGCCAAGATAGATGCGGTGGCAGACGGGTTTGTACTGGTTGACCTGCAAAGCAAAAATGGTTCCTTCGTCAACGAGCAACTGATTAATTCACACTGGCTCAAAAATGGAGATGTTATCAGTATCGGGAAGCATTCTCTGACCTTTTTCTATTCCGAGGATGAGGTGATGCCCGATGACGGTTCGGATGAAATGGAAAAAACCATGGTAATGGATACGAGCCTGCATCGCCAAATGATGAAAAAGAGCCAATCGAAAATTCCCAAACCCCTCACCAAAGTCAATAAGAATGAAATCGTTGGGGTCTTAACTTATTTAGCCGGTGGAACCGGTGAAATCAAGCTCAACGGTAAGATTACCAAACTCGGCAAACACCGCACCTGCGACATTGTCGTGAAAGGTCTATTTGTTGGACGAACATCGGTCACCATCAGCAGAAGACCCGATGGTTTCTACTTAAGCTATGTTGGTGGACTGTCAAAGCCGAAACTCAATGAAAAAACAGTGAAACAATCAGCCATCCTCAATGATTTTGATATCATTGCTATCGGGCCGACAAAACTGCAATTTTTTACACAAAAACCTCACAGAAAAAGAAAAAAATGATATAGTAAAATGCATGAAAATCGCATTTTTGCATTATCATCTAAAAACCGGCGGGGTCACCACGGTTTTAAAGCAGCAGCTGGTTGCCATCGGAAAAAAATGGCAGACTCTTGTGCTTACCGGACTTTCTCCGGAGACGCCGTTTCCTGCCGATTTCGTTCAGATCCCCGAACTTGGATACAGCAGTCAGTTTAAAAAAAAGATCGATCCGGAAGACGTGGCCGAAACGATCATCAATGCCATCCGTCACAAATTTAACGGACTGTGCGATGTCCTTCACGTACACAACCCTACCCTGGCAAAAAATAAAAGATTTTTAGAAATTTTAAGTTCTTTGCAGAAAAGAGGCCTAAATCTCTTTTTGCAAATTCATGATTTTGCTGAGGACGGACGACCTTTTGACTATTTTGCAGACGAGTATCCGGCCGACTGTCATTATGGTGTCATCAATCAGCGGGATTATGAAATCCTGCTCACCGCCGGGTTAAAAAAAGAAGGGTTGCACCGGCTGGTGAACACCGTCAATCCGCGCCCTGTCATTTCCCAACCTGAATTGGAAAAACCCCTGGTCTTATATCCGATCAGAGCGATCCGGCGTAAAAATATCGGCGAGGCCATTTTATTGTCTCTTTTTTTTAGACGCGGACAAACCCTGGCCGTCACTTTGCCGCCCAACAGCCCGGTAGACATAAAGAGTTACGAGGGGTGGAAAAGTTTTGTAAAAGACCGGAAATTAAATCTGGAGTTTGAAAAGGGCCTGAGTCATGATTTTGAAACCCTGGTTCGGTCGGCTCAATTTTTGATCACCACCAGTATAACCGAGGGGTTTGGTTTTTCTTTTCTTGAGCCCTGGCTTTTCGAAAAATTGATCTGGGGACGCAGCCTTGAGGACATCTGCCGGGATTTTACAAGGAACGGCATCCGACTTGAACATCTCTATGCCGGTCTGTTTGTCCCGGTGGATTGGATCGGTCTTCAGCGCTTCAATCAAAGGTGGACTGCCTGTGTGTTTAATGCCTTTACGCTGTTTAATTTACCCACGAATAAGGCCTTGATTCTGAAAGCACTCGATTCCATAACAAAAGATGGGGTCATCGATTTTGGGATTCTCGATGAAGCAGCCCAAAAAGAGGTGATCGTACGCCTGATCTCCAGCAGAAAAGCCGCTGAAAAGTTGATTCAGATAAACCCGTTTCTTTCCGATCCCGGCATGGTTTCCGACAAAAACGAACGGATCAATACCAATAAACGGATTGTTCAGGAATGTTACAACCCAACAATAAACCGGCAAAGAATGCTGAACCTTTACCATAAAGTGGTCACAACGCCGGTTAAACAAAGAATCGATAAAACCGTTTTGGCGACGGCCTTTTTGAATCTGGGAGAATTCAGTCTCTTAAAGTGGGGCGATTACGTTGAGTAAACCCCAACTCGGCAAAGCCGGAATTGAAGATTGAAGATTTGTTGATGTCGCTTCGCTCCGTCCTTTTTAAAATTGAAAGAATACCTTCATATGACGCCAAAAGTAGTTTACACTTTTTATCGTAGGTTGGGTTGTGCGGGCGTAAACGTCGGGTAAAGCTTATTTCAACTAAATAACAACTTCCTGCTATCTAACGTAAATTTTCTGCAATAGCATTACCCAACATTAAAGTCGCTTAACCCAACCTACAACTACGACGCTCAAAATTGAAAACAGGGCAAAAAAGCGCAAACCGGTAGATGAAGAATGCCCAATATTCAATCGAAAATATTCAATAGTTACAATATAGCGAAAATATTTTGTTAGATAAATCCTTCGCAAACATGATGTGATTTCAATAAATAGGTACTAAACTTTTTCCGAGACTACGTTCGGAAAAAGAGGCCTCTGCGGGGCAGTTGTAAAAGCCAAAACTTGAACTGCAATTGTATAACCGGGTAAACCGGAAATGACAAATTACAAGCACCAAATTACAAATAAATCACAATATCCAAATTTCAAAGAAGAAACTAAGCTGAACAAGCCGGAACCAAACATGGAATAGTGGCATGATAGAAAAAAAGTCCGTTCAAAAATATATTCACCATCTGACGCCCCTGCCGACATCTTTAGAGCCGGGAGGCGCCTTAACGGAAAAGATCAAATGCGTACTGTTTGATATATATGGAACCCTCTTTATCAGCGGATCGGGAGACATCAGTCTTGCCGGTAAAAAGTCGCCGGAAATCGAGGAAATCAATCAACTACTGACCAAATATACCATCCGCAAATCACCTCAAACCCTGTTGAAGGAATTCTATCACGCCATTAAAACCAGACATGAGGAACTCCGCAACAGGGGCGTTGATTTTCCGGAGGTCAATATCGACCGGATATGGATGAAGGTTCTGCAAAAAGATGACACCGACATCGTCAGACAATTTGCCGTTGAGTTTGAATTAATTGTCAACTCGGTATACCCCATGCCCAATCTTGAAAAGATGCTGTCCGCCTGCCGGCATCGAAAACATATTAATGGGGGTTATCTCCAATGCCCAGTTTTATACCCCCTATTTGTTCAAGTGGTTCCTGAACTCAGACTTAAATGATCTGGGGTTTGATCCCGATCTTATTTTTTACTCCTATCGATTCGAAGTAGCAAAGCCGTCTCCCGTGCTCTTTAGGTTAGCGGCTGAAAAGCTTGAGGCAAAAGGCATTCCGCCGTCTTGTGTTCTCTACTTAGGAAACGACATGCTCAACGACATTTACCCTGCCAAAGGCATCGGGTTTCAAACAGCTCTGTTTGCCGGGGATAAGAGATCACTTCGTCTGAGATCGGATGATCCTCGCTGTAAAAATCTGAGCGCCGATCTGGTGATTACGGATCTGAGCCAGTTGATTCGGTGGGTGTAAATCAAGAGAGTTGGTGATTTAGCTTAAATCCTCCAGGTGTCAGTGTTCAGCGCCACCGCTGGCCTGAAAAGCGGCCAGTCTGATCGGAAAAGAAATTATGCCATTTTGGCGTAGTTTCATATGACGGGTTAACTAAAAAATGAACGTCGAACATCGAACATTGAACGTCCAACATCGAATAATGAATTCTGTCGATTTAAAAAAAGCTGTGCAAAGCGAAACCACCCTTTGAAATTCTGCGATTCGCTTGTTTTAAAATCGATAAAGCGCAGCGCTATCAATCCATCACTGCCAATCAACCGGAATCCGAACTTTTTTATCCCCTCGGTTTCTGAAAACCAGATGCCCTCTTTTTCCCCATAAAGATACAGGTCTTTGGTAATCTTTACATCCTGTCTGCAATACTCGATGATCTCAAGAATTCGCCCCTGCTTCCACCATTGAAGGGACTGAAGTCCATCGGCGGTTTTGTCGGCACCCAGAGTGACCGCTGCCAAATGGGACAGGGATAAACGAAAGCCGAGATAATTTTTAACCTCTTCTAAAATATCCAGATTGTTTAATTGCATAAAATCAAAATCGGAATACCCTTTGAGCACCTGATAGTCGAACTGTTTAATATTGAAGCCCACAACCAGATCAAATGCCTGCAGGCACTCGATAAACCGGGGAATTTGAGTCTCCACAAAATCGATGAACCGGTCCTCTCTTGAATCGTAAAGTACGGCACAACTGATCTTCATCAAATCCGCCCGCTGTCATCCGCCGACTTCGGCGGCGGAACGCTGGGTCTCAAGGTCAAAGACGCCGTAATGAAGTTCTTCCGATACTTTATTCTTTAACCCGCTCGACATAGGCTCCGGTTCGGGTATCGATTTTTAACAGTTCGCCTTTATCAATAAACGGCGGCACCTGGAGCACATAACCCGTTTCCAGAGTGGCCGGTTTGGAGTCACCCGAAGCCGTATCCCCTTTTACCCAGGGCTCGGTTTCTTCAACCTTTAGATTAATAAAAATCGGCAGAGAAATCCCTATGGGTCGCCCTTCGAACAGCAATATATTGCAGACGGTGTTTTCTTTGAGAAAATCTTTGGCGTCACCGAGTTGCTCTTCCGTCATAAATTCCTGCACATAGGTCGTCATGTTCATGAAACAGAATTGGTCTCTTTCTGCATACAGATACTCCATTTCCTGTTCTTCCAGGTCGGGCTGTTTGAATTTTTCGCCGGATCTAAACGTTCTGTCAAATTGAGCACCGGTGACCATATTCTTCAATTTACATTTATAAAGCGCCTGACCTTTGCCGGGTTTGACAAACTCAAACTGCGCCAGGACGTATGGGTCACCATCAATTTCGATTTTAACTCCTTTTTTCAAATCACCACTTTCCAACATATTTTTTGTACCCCCCTTTGTAGGCGTTCACGGGTTCAAAGGTTCAAGGGTTCCATTCTCGTCCCTGTCTATTGGCTCCAAATTGAGGGATTTAGGCATTGAGGGATTAAAGGATAAAATCAATAAATCAAAATATATAGAATCCTTTCGATTCCTGAATCCCTTAATTCCTGAATTAGACCCATGTCCATTTTTCATGCAATTCCACGACAGTTAAAGTGTCACAGTCATTTTTTCAAGCTGAATGATAATGTCTGCAAATTGGCAATTATTTGGAAAAATGAACATTATTAACGAGGACTTCGGGTCTTTAGTGCCTTCTTTATTCCTTAACCCCGAACCTTGAACCCTGAACCTGTGAACGGTTTCCCCTCTTTAAAAATTAAATAGTCATTATTCATTTTAAAGTCTTCTCCGCCTCCCGTACGGCATTAACCAGCCGTTTCACCTTCTGCAAATCTTTTTTAAATCGAATCGGAACGCCCTTTTTGTCCAGAGCATTGGTCCGGGTACAGCTGTCAACGCCGGCAGGACGGACCCGCCGGATACCCTCCGCCACATTGTCCGGGGATACCCCTCCGGCCAGGATGACCGGAATAAGGCATGACTCAACCAGATAGGCGGCTGTGTTCCAGCTGCACCTGAGCCCGGTTATTCCCACAAAGCCACGGACCGGTTGAGGATCGACATCGGTCCCCGATTCATCTGTCAGCATGGTATCCGTGAGGAAAAAATCGCTGACCGGTTCAAACCATCTGCTGAGTTCAAGGGTGGGAATCGAATTGTTTTTACCGGACTGAGCGATGGGAATGGAGCGCATAATCGCTATCTGCGGAAATCGCTTTTTTACATCTTTTTGAAGCTGGATCAAGCGACGGCAGTAACCCCACACATCTTTTCATCCACCAGGGATTCACAAAAGTGGACAATATCCGGTTGATAAAAATCCAGGGTGTGCAGCACGGAATCCAGGGTATTATAAAGCGGTATTAAACTGCTTTTAGCCGGTGAAGAACGAACCCATCGGATGGTGTCCCTCACCCCGGGAACTTTCCAGTCGGTTTCGGAAATAAGTACACTGCCGATGCAATCCACACCAATTTCAACAAGTTTCTCCGCTTCGAATGGATCCTGTATCTCGTAGATCTGCACTATCATAGATATTGGAGCGCCGGAGTATTGGGTTAAAGTGCGGAAAAAAAATCCGATTAAACCCAAATTCTAATTTACGGTTGACATTTGCCGCCATGTTTAACATATTCAGCCTGTTTTCGCAAACCGTTTCAGGGAACCCTCTGGCAATTGAGTAGTGAAGATTGAAGATTGAAGATTTATGGCATTCCGTATATGGTAACCGTTGAACCCGTGAACAGCTATCGTATACGATATTCAATTCTAACGGCGGTGTGACTATGATACTCATCATCGATTTCGGTTCCCAGTACAATCAGTTAATTGCCCGCAGGGTTCGGGAAAACCATGTGTATTGTCAGGTTGACCCTCCCGGCATTACCATCGAGGCGATTAAGGCGCTCAAACCTGACGGGATCATCCTGTCCGGCGGCCCGGCAAGCATTTATGAAAAGAACAGCCCGAAAACCGACATGGCTGTTTTTGACCTGGGAATTCCTGTCCTGGGCATTTGTTACGGCATGCATTTCATGGTCTCGGCGTTAGGTGGAACCGTTGAGGGCGTTGGAAAGCGTGAATACGGATTCGCCGAGCTCGACATCAAAAAAGACGAGGCTCTTTTCCAGGGGGTGAGTAAAAAAAGCACCTGCTGGATGAGTCACGGTGACTCCATCCGCAGACTGCCGCGTGGGTTTAAAATTACCGCTTCTACCGCTAACACGAAAATTGCTGCTGTGGTTCATGCCAAAAAGAACCTTTTTGGCTTCCAATATCACCCGGAGGTGGCTCACACCCAAATGGGTAAAAAGATGCTGCGCAATTTCCTGTTCAATGTTTGTGGCTGCAAACGTACCTGGACCATGAAATCATTTGCCCGCCGGTCCATTAAAGAGATCCGCTCGACTGTGGGCGACAAAAAAGTCATACTGGGATTAAGCGGCGGCGTGGATTCATCGGTGGCGGCCGTCCTTCTTAATAAAAGTATCGGCAAACAATTGACCTGTATATTTGTCGACAACGGTGTGCTCAGAAAAGACGAAGCCCGAAAACTCAAAGTTACCTTAAAGCGTCAGCTCAAACTCAACATCCGATTTGTAAATGCCAAAACAAAATTTTTAAAGGCACTTGCCAAGGTAACCGATCCCGAAAAAAAGCGTAAAATCATCGGTCGGATTTTCATGCAAGTTTTTGAAGCGGAAGCCCGCAAGATAAAGGGTGCCGATTTTTTAGCCCAGGGCACCCTGTATCCGGATGTCATCGAATCGGTCTCCGCGTTTGGGGGACCCACATCCGTTATCAAATCCCACCACAATGTCGGCGGACTTCCTAAAAACATGAAGTTAAAACTCATCGAACCCTTAAAGTACCTGTTTAAGGATGAAGTTCGTCTGCTGGGCAAAGAATTGAGACTCGATCATGATTTAATCTGGCGCCAGCCTTTTCCGGGCCCCGGTCTTGCCATCAGAATCATTGGAGAGATTACTCCCCGACGACTTACGGTATTACGCGATGTTGATGAACTTCTGCTTGAAGAGATAAAAAATGCCGGATATTATAAAAAACTATGGCAATCGTTTGCCGTGCTGTTACCGATCAAGAGTGTGGGCGTAATGGGTGACCAGCGCACCTATGAAAACATTGTGGCCATACGTGCGGTGACAAGCAAAGATGCCATGACGGCTGATTGGGCGAAGCTGCCTCATAAGTTCCTGGGCAGGATTTCCAACCGGATCATAAATGAGGTCACGGGCGTTAACCGGGTGGTCTACGACATTAGTTCGAAACCCCCCAGCACGATTGAATGGGAATAAAATACTATGGCAGAAAGAAAACCTCCTGAATTTCGATTTAATGCCGACGATCAGGCACCCGATGAATTTTATCATGAGGAAATGAAAGACCTGCGGGTTGAAAAATTAAGCCAGCGAATTACACTCCTATCGATTCTTCTACCCTGTCTGATTGCGGTGGTCATCTATTTCGGTTACCGGGACCTGACCGGCAGAGTACACCAGGGCCGGGATAGCGGAAATCTGGAAGTTCAAAAGTTATCAAATCAGATGGAAGCGCTTTCAAAAAAATTCAATGAGAAATTAATCGCGTTCTCAACGACCTTGTCCACTCAAGATCAGAATTTCGGCAATTCGATCTCCGGCAAGCTGAACACCATTAATAGTAACATCGAAGTGTTAAATCAAAGCATGAAGTCTTTAAACGAGAATTTAGAACAAACCAAAAGCGCTATAAAAAAAATAGATGCAGTCAAAGCCGACAAAAAAAGCCAGGAAGCTGCTATCGCTAAATTAAAGGCTGATTTGGATCCCCTCAAAAATGAATTTCAATCGCTGACAAACATTCGCGGAGACATAAAATCGGTAACGTCTGAAATAAAAAATCTGGAAAACCAATTTACAGAAGAAATAGCAAAGGTGGCCGAGAATAGCGAAAAGCTGAAAAAAGAGTACGATCTGCTCCAGGCATCGATTGCCGGGCAGTTAAGTAAGAAAATCGATAAAGCCGCATTGGGTGTTGAGTTGTTAATGCTTAAGAAAAATCAAAGCATCCATTCTCAGGAAATCACACGCCTTATCCAGAGATTGGATTCGATTCAAAAGAAAATCGAAGACACGCCAATAGATTCTAAATTGAATCGTCAGACTGAGGAATCGATCTCAAAAAAATTACCGCCCACCCAATCCACCATGACTGAAAATACAGGGTCGAGTGAAAATAAGAGCCCTTCAACTATTGAAGATATCAAACTACAGGAACAGGATTTGCCCCCGGAGTAGCATAGCCGTCAGGCTAAGAATATGGGTGGATGGTACATGAGAGAAATCTCAAATTACAAATCCCAAATAAATTACAAATTTCAAACTAAAACCAAAAACTGATATCAAAACCGATTTGTTTGGGTCATTTGGAAATTGGAATTTGTTTGATATTTGGTTATTGAGATTTGTGATTTGCCGTCTAAAAACATCAAAATGTCAACAATATATGCTTAGCCTGACGGCTATGCCCCGAGTAAGCCCTGAAAAGATTGGTAATATGGATAAGAATTTGCTGATAAAGCTATTGGAATCAGTAGCCGATGGAAAGACCACCAGCCATGATGCGGCCGGAAAACTTCAACACATGGCATATGAGGACATTACTTATGCCCACATCGACCACCACCGCTCCCTTCGCAAAGGCTTTCCCGAAGTCATTTTCGGAGAAGGCAAAACCGCCGATCAAATCGCCGGGATCATGGAGAAAATGGTACCTCAGGAGAATATTATCCTGGTCACCCGCATCGATCGGCAAAAAGCAGACATTGTTTCGTCACGATTTCCTCAATCCGTCTACCATGAAGATGCTAGAATGGTTGTCCTGGAGTTGAACCCGATACCGATTAGAGGACGCGGCCCCATCCTGATCATTACCGCCGGCACATCGGATATTCCCGTTGCCAAAGAGGCTTACCTGACTGCGAAGGCCATGGGAAACAGCGTCGAGACCCTATTTGATGTGGGTGTATCCGGGATCCACCGCCTGTTGAATTACAAGGAGGCGATAGATCAGGCCGCCGTCCTGATCGTAGTCGCCGGCATGGAAGGCGCACTCCCCAGTGTTGTGGCCGGAATGGTCGATCGGCCGGTTATCGCCGTTCCGACCAGTGTGGGGTATGGCGTCAATCTTGGAGGGCTGACCGCGCTTTTCGCCATGCTGAACAGCTGCAGTTCGAATGTAGCGGTGGTCAATATCGATAATGGTTTCGGGGCCGGTTACATGGCATCATTTATCAATAGAGCATAGTTCTACTTTGTCGTATTTACTTTTATTTCAGCCCTTTATTATACCAGACTGATATTGCGAAATAAACGAATGCCTAAAGTGACCTAAATTGCCTAAAATGCCTAAAATTAAGGAAACGCTATGCTCTATCTCTTTTTATTAAATTGACAGTATACCACAATTTTAGCTCATTTTAGTTCATTTTAAACTTTAGCTCATTTTCTCAATTTAGGTTCAAACCCATATAGCCATTGAAGTCAACCCATACAGATGATTT
>PVMK01144102.1_pt1 | contig 35336 bp, 40 predicted proteins | sample 1853481 | NCBI WGS metagenome assembly PVMK01 (sample SAMN08533507, study PRJNA380276) | Marine sediment metagenome, whole genome shotgun sequencing project. | reverse complement strand
CCAGGCAGTATCCGGCCATTGTTTACCTCTATGGCGGGCCCGGTGGCGCCCAGGTCAAGAAAGTCTGGTCAGTGGATTTTAACCAGGTGCTGGCGCAAAACGGGTTCGTCGTTTTCACGGTGGATAATCGTGGAACCGGCGGCCGGGGAACGGCTTTTGACGACGTTATTTACCGGAATATGGGAGATTATGAGGTACGCGACCAGGTCGCCGGCGCGCGCTGGCTGATGGAAAAATCCTTCGTCGATGCCGCCAGGATAGGGATCCATGGCTGGTCATACGGCGGTTATATGACCCTGTTGTGCATGTTTAAAGCGCCCGAAGTGTTCAAGGCCGGTATTGCCGTCGCACCGGTGGTGGACTGGCGTCTTTATGACACCCATTACACCGAGCGTTACATGGGCGACCCGGCAGACGGTGATTTCTACCTGCGCTCCAGCCCGATCAGTTACGTGGATGGCCTGCAAGGCAAGCTGCTGCTGATCCACGGCATGGCGGATGACAACGTGTTCTTCGATAACTCCGTCAAGTTAATGGTGGCGATGCAAAAAGCCGGCAAGCAGTTCGAGTTGATGACCTATCCGGGTAAACGCCACGGCATCAAGGGCGAAGCGGAAAAAACGCATCTTAACGAACTGCGGCTGGAATTTTTTAAACGCTATTTGCAGCCTGGTGCTCTGAATCCATCAAGTTAGGCTTGGCAGAGCACTCGCAATCAATCCAGATAGCGGTGTAACCACTGGTTGACCTCGTTGTGCCATTGCACCGAGTTGCGCGGCTTCAACACCCAGTGATTCTCATCCGGAAAGTATAAAAATTTGCTGGCAATGCCTCTTCTCTGCAGGGCAGTGAAGGCGGCAATGCCCTGGGTGACCGGAATCCGGTAGTCGAGTTGACCGTGAATCACCAGCATGGGTGTCTGCCACCGGTCAACGTAATTCACCGGGTTGTACTTTTCGTAATTTTCGGCTTGGTCAAAATACGGCCCGCCGTTTTCCCATTCCGGGAACCAAAGCTCCTCTGTTGCGTAGTACATCATGCGTTGATCGAACACGCCGTCGTGATTAACCAGGCAATTAAACCGCCCCGGCCAGTTTCCGGCTATCCAGTTGACCATGAAGCCACCGTAAGAGGCGCCCAGTCCGCAAATTTTATCGCCGTCCAGGAATTTATATTTATCCAGTGCCGCAGCAAGACCAAGCTGCAGGTCGGTCAGGGGTTGACCGCCCCAGTCACCCGAGATGCTGTCGGTAAACGCCTGGCCGTAGCCGGTGGACCCGTGGAAATCGATAAACACAGCTGCAAACCCCTGCCCTGCGTAGGTCTGCGGGTTCCAGCGGTAATGAAAATGATTGCCGAAGCTGCCCTGCGGCCCGCCGTGAATCAGAAAGGCAATGGGGTATTGTTTGCCCTTTTTGAAACCAGCCGGTTTGACGACGTAACCATATACCGTTGCCCCCCCGGCGCCGGTAAATGAAAATTGCTCGTAGTCCCCCAGTACAACATCCTGCAGTTGCGGTGTGGAGAAATGGGTCAGTTGCCTGGGTATCAGCTGCGCCGTCATCGAGTACAAAAATCTCGCTGGGTGTCCTGAGATCATCTTTGGCGAAGACCACGCTGCCTGAGCCGGCATCGAAACCGCTGACATTGCCCAGCGCAACCAGTTTGCGCGGCTGGCCACTTGCAACATCGATGCGCCAAAGCGTTTTATTGCCCTGGTCACTCGCATTCATGTAAAGGGATGCGCCATCGTGAGAGAACGCAATGGATGAGGGCGAATAATCCCATTCGGATGCCAGCTTCCGCGTGCTTCCAGATTCAAGGTCTTTGATCATGATCTGGAAGCGATCTGCTTCAAAACCGGCTCGCTCCATGGCCAGCCAGGCCAGGCTGCGGCCGTCAGGACTGAGTACCGGCTGCGTGTCCCAGGCCGGATTGGATGCGGTCAGGTTTAGCGTTGGACCATCGCCATTCATGGGCGCCGAATAGATGTCGAAGTTGGTGGAAGACGGCTCGCTGCTGTTGCGCAGGCGCGCAGCGAAATAGAGAGTCGAGCCATCTGCCGAAATCGCATATTCTTCCTTCCCGCCCCAGACCCGGGACGGTACGTCGGCATCGATCTCTTTGGTCAGCAAGGTGGGCTCGCTATCGGCAACACCGTCCTCATTGAGCGCAACGGAAAACAGGCGGGAACGCTTTTCGGTCAGCCAGTGATCCCAGTGACGCATGAATATCTGATCGTAAACCACGCCAGTGGTTGGATTTCTGCTCACTTTGCCTCATCCCGTGCCCGCGTGCACTCCAAATCCTCGCAATCGAGATACGCTTCCAGCGAGACCACTAGCTGAGAGCCGCTTGCCAGCAGCCGGAAAGTGCCGATATCGAGGGCCAGGTTTGTCACCTGCGTGGCTTCGCCGCCGTCGAGCGAAATTCGCCAGACCTGGGATGAATCACTACGCGAAGAAAGGAAGTAAACGAATTTGCCATCGGGCGACCAGGCCGGTGCGGTGTCGTTGGCTTCGTGAGTCGTCAAACGGTGTGTCTGGCCGTCACTGACGCTGGTCCACCAAAGATCGTAGCGGCCTTTGTTGGCATCCATATCGGTCTTGCGCAGCGCGTAAACAACCCGGGCGCCATCCGGAGAAAGGCCTGGAGTTCCCACCCGGTCCAGGCGCACCAGCAGATCGGCCGTAAACGGCTCAGCCAGGGCGGTTCCTCCGGCCAGGCAGCCGATCAAAAGCAGAGAAATTCCTGTTCGTTTCATCATCATTTCACTTCCCAAAGTTTTTCTGTTGCGTTCGGTTCATCAATCAAACCATCAGCAGCCAGTATCGGTCGGTCAGAAGAAAATTGGAAGAACAAAAAAAGGGGCCGTGATGGCCCCTTTTTTTGTCATGAATCAAAGGTTAGTCTTCGAAACTCTCGTCAAGGTCGTGGCAAAGATCGCAGGACACAATGTCTCCGGCCTGCAGCGTAGCCCGGACCCGTCCATCCGCATCCTTCAGCACACGGTCAACAGGAACTCGGGACAGGCGGGTGCCCAGGTGGTCCGCACCGTGACAGGCAGCGCACTGGTCTTCACCATTATTCCAGACGAAATCTTCGTGATAGAAGTCGCCTTTGCTCTTGATCCAGTTTGGATCGTTAACCGGGTGCATGCCGTGCGGTCCTTCAAGGGTTCCATCGGGGAAGCTGTTGGCCTCATGGCAGACCGTGCATTCCCTGATGGTGCCGGCATGTCCCTGCAACTGGATCGCGGCGACATTGTCGTTGGCGTTTGGATCGCGATTGGGCCAGATCGCGTGGGGGCTGCCATGACAGCCTTCACAGGCGATTCCCGCATGGTTGTCCAGGCTGTTGCGGTATAGCGTATCCGGATTCTCGGCAAAACGTGAACCAGCCAGCTTAATCGGAGTGGCGGCAGGATCCATTGGATCATAGGCCAGCACACCAACCAGGTCATCACCGAAGCCGCTGTGGCAGGAACTGCATTTGGGTTCATCCGCCCAGGGCTCACGTGTATGGCCCGTGTTCAGGAGGAATTCACCACCCATCGCCAGCATGCCGCCATGACAGTCGTCACACTTCTGGCCGGCGGTGAACATGGCGCCACGGAAACACTGGGTGATTTTTCCGGGATGGCAAGCGAAACAGTTCTGCTCCATCGGTATGCCATCGCCGGTAGCGATCAGTGGCAGTTCATTACCGGTCATGTGAGGCGGGTCGATCAGTACGGGATCGCCTGCCCCGTTCCTGATCAGTACTCCAAGGTTGTTTACCTGCAAACGGCCATGGTAACCGTGCATGACGTTCGACATGTTGTCGACATCGGGATCACCTGCCGGACCGCCAACATCTGCCAGCGCGTTGGAACGATGGCAGGAGGCGCAAAGCACCGGTTCGTTCACGTCAACGAAGGTCGTCCCATGTTTGAAATCATGGAGCACCAGTATGTTGTGCTTGGCGGCCGCTTCGACGTCAACACGATCGCCGCTGGCCGGGGGAACAAATAATGGGCCACTGGTACGGGCCAGCGAATCGGCGCCCACCTCGTCAATGGCATGGCAATCGCGGCAGTCGACCTCGGTGGAAACCGGTACAACGGTGTCGGCTGTGGCCACTACCTGCCCGCTACCCAAATCAACGGCTTGAACGCGCATTAAAGGATAGGAGTTCAATACGCCCTTATCATCCACAGAGGTGATGGGAACGCCCTGTGAAGTGAACCAGTTTTGATCGGCATTGAAACCGCTGAACTCCTGCGGTTCATTGAAGTAGTACGGTTTGCCGATGCCCGGCATGTAGCGGCCGTGATCGGCATTTGCGATGGTTTGAAGGCCCTCGTCTGGCTCAGGATCCAGGCCGGGAAACAGCAGCGCAACAACGGTGTTTCCAGACTCGTCAAACACATCCCAAAAATCGGTTTTACGCACCAGGGCCGCGTCGGCAGTCGCACCCGGGGGAAAGTTCTGACTGGTCGAGTTGATCGAGCCTGCGCCAACCGGGTCGTTGGCGCTGGAGGCGGCCGAATACTGCAAAGCAACCTGGCTATCGTCCAGTATTTGCGGGCGATTGTTGCCTGTGGTGCCCTTCCGGACCACCTGTGCATTAACGATATTGAACAAGGGCAGAATACTGAATGGATAAGAACCCAGATCAGCACAGTGCATGCCAAGGTCGTTGAAGGCCAGGACAACGTTCTCGCCATTGCCGGCGCCAGCGGTACCGGGGGCAGGCTCCTCGGATACCTTTGGCGGCAAGCCGTCAGGCGGCGTACCCACCTCGACCACGAGTTGATCGGTACAGCGTGCTCCCTGATCATCCGTGACGATAAATAATGTAACGAAACTGCCATTTGCAACATCAAACAGGACCTCTCCTGGAACCGCAACCAACGGCCTGGTATCCGCACCACCACCGAAATCCCATTCATAGGACAAGGGGCCACCTTCCGGGTCCGTGCCCTGGCCGGCAAAGTCCACGGTAGCACCCAGATCGATCGTTACATCACCTCCTGGAGAAAGGATATTGCATATGGGCGGCTTGTTCCCTGGAGGAGGAGGTGGCGGTGGCGGAGGTGGTGGTTCGCCATCACAATCGGCGGGAGAATTTTCAACACTGCGTACGTCGAAACCAGTTTCGCCGGACAGCCCTTGAGCTTCGACCCGGACTTCGCAAGGCACACCGTTGCCGCTCAGTCCGCCAACTTTGAAGCGAATTGCTTTGCTGCGCGTGGTTTTTTCAGCCAGCGGTGGACCTTCTGTCCTGTCGTTCAGTAAGAAAACAGTTTTCTTGCCTTTGGCGCCAAGGGAGGCCTGGACTTTCAGTTGGCTTTTTTGTGCATCGTATTCAGCATTCTTGATCGAAACCTGGAACGAGTCGGCGGCTGACAAAGTACTGGAAAGGAAAAGCAATCCGGCAAGCAACAGGATGGAACAGAGAATATTTTTTGAACGGAAATTTAGTGGAAGTAAATTCAGATTTGCAGTCTTCATACACATAAATCCTTATTTGAAGAAAAGCCCGTGTTTAAAAAATTATAGGGTCAGTACGAAAACGTCAGATTGAATAAACCGTTAAAAGAAACTAAATAAAGGATTAAAAAAACCCGGTAAATTACTTTCAACATCATTCTGCAAAGTTTTCCAGACCATAAAAAAAGGTTTAGCAATAGTGCGCAGCTTAATTAAGGATTCTTAAGAGAGTATTAAGACTTTTAGGGAAAGACTTTTGGCGTCAGAATAGGAACTCCTGCCGTAATACCCGTCGATTGCTTAGACAACAAAAATGGTATTGAAAGACCTATGTAGTTACTATGATGGGATCAATCACGACCCTGGCCACTCAATTGGCCATCTCGTGCATCCGAATTGAGTCGTTCGCTTTGGTTTTTAACCGTCAAACGGAATTGACTTTCTTGGCATACATGGGAGAAAGAAATGAACGCATTGCAGAAAACATTGTTTGTTTCCGGCGGTGGCGCTGCCGCGCTGATAGCCGCTGGAGTTTTTACTTTATTTTGGGGTTTTTCGGGTGGTCAACTGGAAACCTATTCGGTGAAACTCAAACCCACGGCCGGTGGAGTTCTGGAAATTACCAAATCAAACAAGTGCAAACAGGGCAAGGAACACCCTGGTTGTCTGGTGTTTGAAGAGGATAAGATCGGGTTGGTCAGGTTCTACCTCAAGGGTTCGAACAAGCATAAGGCCAATAAATGCCCACCGGACGGCAACGCCAGTGAAGTCATCACCAAGATCCAACTGACCGCAACGGGCACAGGCGGTGATCCGCAGGCAGTAAAAGGTGATTTCGCTGTTTTTCCATTACCTCCCTGGGTTGAAAACGATGCATTTCCAACTGTCAATCTGAACACCGGCATCGTCTATGAGGCCACACTGGCTGATGCCCGCACCCAGGCGTGGCTGATCAATATGAACAGCCATGATGCCGGCACGATAAAGTCATTCTGGTATCAAGTGACGGCCACTGATTGTGCCAATCTGGCTAATACGTGGGTCACGGATCCACGTGGTGACAACGAAGGCCTAAACTAGAATAAAGCTTTGCGCTACAAAGCGTTCATGAGCTACTGCCATGCCGACCAATCCTGGGCGGCCTGGCTGCACAAGGCGCTGGAGTCCTACCGCGTGCCGAAACGGCTGGTAGGGAGCACCGGTTTGTATGGCGCCGTGCCCGGCAGACTCACGCCAATTTTCCGTGACCGGGATGAATTGTCTTCCGCGGCCGATTTAAGTGGGAAGCTCAAGGATGCACTTGCTGACTCTGAAACCCTGATCGTCCTGTGTTCACCAGAAGCCGCCCGTTCGAGGTGGGTCAACGAGGAAATCCGCCATTTCCGCTCGCTGGGGAGGGGAGACCGGATTTACTGTGTGATCGTCGACGGCGATCCGCAGGCTTCAGAGCCGCAAAACGCTTGCTTCCCGGCAGCCCTGCTGGAATGCAAAGATGACCAGGCAACCGAACCGCTGGCCGCGGATGCGCGTAAGTGGGCAGACGGCAAACCGCTGGCGAAGCTCAAACTCATACCCGGAATCCTCGGAGTTCAGCTGGATGAATTGCGCCAGCGGGAGCAACAACGCAAGCGGAAATTACAGGCTCTTGCCGGTTTCGCCATTCTTGCCACTACGGCATTACTGCTGTTCACCATTGAATCGCGCATGGGAGAAAGAGACGCCCGCCTGGCGAAAGAAGCACAGCGAGCTTCGGCCGAAACCATGTTGGCGCGATTTCTGGAGCAGTCCGAGCGGCTCGGAGATGTTGCCGATCTCGAAACGCGCAAGGCTTTCGGGGAAGTTCAGTCCAGCTACCTGGCTGACCTTGATCCAACTGATCTGACGCTCGAATCAAGGAGACAATTGGGAGTGGTGCTTTTGAACCGGGGCGTGATATTCCGCGACGAGGGCCAACTGGAACAGGCCATGGAGGCCTTCAGGAGTGCGCAGCAAACACTGCAGTTGCTGGTCGGCGAATCACAGGGGGATGCGGAAGCATTGTTCGAACTCAGCCAGGTCGAGTACTGGATCGGCCAGGTGCACCTCGATCTCGGGCGATTGCAGGAAGCCGCTATCTCGTTCAAAGCTTACGCAGACGTGAGCGATGCACTGCACACCTTGCAACCGGATAATGCAGACTGGACCATGGAAGCAGCTTATGCCCAAAGCAACCTGGGCAAACTCGAGAGCAGCAGGATCCCCTCAGACCCCCAACTGGTGCTCCAATACTACGAGGCGGCGTTGGAATTCAACAAAGTGGCTGCCGGGCAGGACAAGAAGTACGAACGCGAACTGGCTGAATCTCATGCTGATCTGGCGGATGCCTGGATGGGTGTATGCGATCTGGCGCAGGCGATGGTGCAAAGACTCAAAAACGTTGAGCTCGCCGCCAAACACCACAGCCTCAATCCTGTCAACAACAGCTTGAAGCAAGATTATGCCAATGCACTCTCCGGATTGTCTCGGGTGCAGCAAAAGGCTGGCCGCCTTGGGTTGGCCATGGAAAACCTTCGCCAATCCCTGGAATTACAAACGGAGCTCGTCGAAGAAGATCCGAACAACCTGAAAAAGCGCTGGAATTTGGTGAGAAAGTCTGCTTATCAGGCACAACTCCTGGAGCTGTCCGGAAGTGACGGTGAGAGCTGGGACATGGGCCACGCAGTAGAAGCAGACATTAGAGAATTAATGAAACAGGATTACAATATTCGGATTGATCACGCCATTGCATACGGCATGTTCTTGAGAGACTTTGCTTATCGCGCCTACCGGAAAGGTGAGCCCTCACTTGCGGCCCGCTTACTGGGAGAATGCATCATCCGGCTGGGCGAAATTGCGGGCGAACATCCGGACAATAAGAAAGTACTCAATGAACTCGCCATGTCGTATTTCTATTATTGGGATCACAATGACGCCACACTTCCGGACGACTCGGCGAGGGAGTGGCTTTTGAGCGTTAAAGAAACCTTGAACCTCAAGGGGTGTTCGGACCTGAACATCGCCTCGAGGCAGGCTGTCATGGCAGGAGCAGAAGACGAAGCCCGGACTTACGTTTCCAGGCTTATTGAGAGAGGCTACCATGAGCCTGAATTCAAAAGATTTTGTTTGAAGTATGGCCTTTGTGCAACGCAGGGTGATTAGATGAACAGATGGAAACCAACTCGCAGGCTGATCATGATGGCCATGGGGTGCATTGGCATGCTGGCGCTGCCGTTTACTGCCGCGGCACAGAAAACGGCGAAGCCAGTACTGCACGGTACGCACTGGGTAGCTGTGACCGGCAAACCCCTGGCCGCTACCGCCGGGGCCATGACCTTCACCCGCGGTGGTAACGCCGTTGACGCCGCTTGCGCAATGCTGGCCGCCACTTCCACCATGTGGGATACGCTGGGCTGGGGCGGTGAAACACAAGCGCTGATCTATAACCCGCATACCGGCGAGGTCAAAGGCATTAATGCCCTGGGCGTTGCCCCCACCGGCGCCACGGTGGATTATTTTCGTGAGCAGGGCATGGTCTATCCGCCCGAGTACGGCCCCCTGGCCGCTGTAACCCCCGGCACCCCGGGCGGGTTGATGGTGATGCTGGCTGAGTATGGCCGGCTGAGCCTGGCCCAGGTGCTGGCCCCCGCCATGCAGATGGCGGAAGGCTATCCGGTGGAGAAGTCCCAGGCCGATAATATGGAGCGCCGCCGGGATGTCATTTCCCGGTGGTCCTATTCCCGGGCGGTTTTCCTGCCGCACCTGGATGAAAACGATGCAGAAAAGCGTGCAGCGCCCCAGGCCGGTGAAATGTTTCGCCAGGCCGATCTGCTGGCAACCCTGCAGAAGCTGGTTGCGGCCGAGGCCGATGCACTGGCCAGCGGAAAGGACCGGAAACAAGCCATCTACGCAGCCTATGATCGATTTTACCGGGGTGATATCGCTGCAGAGATCGTGCGTAGTTCACGCGAATACGGCGGCCTGTTCACCCTGGAAGACCTGGACCGATGGGAGGTGCATATCGAGGAGCCGGTCAGCACCAGTTACAAAGGGCATAGACGTATACAAGCTGACCACCTGGGTACAGGGGCCTGTGCTGCTTCAGGCTTTGAATATCCTCGAGGAAATTGATGTCAGGGCCATGGGCTATAACAGCGCCCGCTACATTCATACCTTGTACCAGGCCATGAACCTGGCTTTTGCCGACCGGGATTTTTATTACGGCGACCCTTATGTTCCGCCTGCAGAGCCGGTACAGGGATTGTTGTCTAAAAAATATGCGCAACAAAGACGAGCCCTGATCAACCCGGATCATAATGATCCGCAGATCCGGCCCGGCGATCCCTATCCATTCCAGGGCGGCAAGAACCCTTTCCTGGAATTGCTGCAGCAGTGGAGCCCCATCCCACCCTCCGCTGAAGCCGAAGGCGAAGAGGGGTTTCAGCAGGCCCAGGCTGTCAACGCACGATGAAAGTTTTATTGCCGGCACCACTTCCATCCAGGCTGCGGATGAAGAAGGCTGGGTGGTTTCGATTACGCCCAGCGGCGGTTGGATTCCGGCCTTTATTGCCGGCAGCACCGGCATCGGCCTCAGCCAGCGCATGCAGAGTTTTGTGCTGACCGAATCCATGAATCCTTTCAACGTCGTTCGGCCCGGACAACGCCCGCGCGCTACCCTCACACCCAGCATCGCCCTGAAGGATGGAAAGCCTTACCTGGCCTTTTCTGTCCAGGGTGGTGATACACAAGACCAGAACCTGCTGCAGTTTTTTCTCAACATGGTCGAATTCGACATGAACGTGCAGCAAGCTGCCGAGGCCCACAACATCACCAGTTACCAGATGCAAAGTTCATTTGGCGCACACAAGGCTGAACCGGGCCGGTTGGCGCTAACGGACAAAATTCCGGAATGGGTGAGCGGCGAATTATCCAAAATGGGTTATTCCGTGGAAACGGTTGATCGCACCTACAGCCCGATCACGGCAATTTATTTTGACCGTGAAACCGGGACCATGTGGGGCGGAGCCAGTGATTATGGTGAAGACTACGGGGTAGCCTGGTAGTGCTTGCAGGCACTATTTGAGAATGCTCACCGAAGACCAAAAAAGCCATTACCACAGCCAGGGATACCTGGTGCTGGAAAAGGCCATTGCGATAGAGGACATTGAGCAATTGAAAGCCGCTGCGCTGGAGATTGTCGATAATTTCGATATCGACAACCACCGCACCGTTTTCAAGACCAGTGACCGCGATTCCGGCCGCGATGATTACTTTTTCAACTCGGCTGAAAACATCCACTGTTTTCTGGAAGAAGATGCGCTGGATGAAGAAGGAAATCTGCTCAAACCCGCCCGCCTGGCCATCAACAAGATCGGCCACGCCATGCACGATCTGAATCCGTCATTCAAAGCTTTCTGTCAATTGCCCATTTTCGGCCGGATATTGCGGGATATTGCTTACCAAACTCCCGCTGCTTTGGCAGACCATGTACATTTTCAAACAACCGCACATCGGCGGCGAAGTACGCTGGCACCAGGATGCAAGCTACCTGATCTCTGATCCGCCCACTGTGACCGGTATCTGGATAGCCATTGAAGATGCCAATCGTGGCAACGGCTGTCTGTGGGTACAGCCTGGCGGCCATCGCTCACCGCTGCGGGAGATTTACCAGGTGGATTGGGCTAAGGCTGAAGGTCGGCTTACCGACTCTGGATAAAACACCATGGCCGGGTAGGGACGAGGCCATTGCAGTGGAAGTGCCAGCCGGCAGCATAGTGATTTTTCATGACCATATGCCGCATTACAGTTCTCAGAAACCTCTCACCGCACTCACGCCATGCGTTTACTTTGCATGTCGCGGAGAGCAGCGCCAAATGGTCTGAAAATAACTGGCTGCAACGCCCTGCCCTGGGTGATTTTGAGTTGTAGACCCAGACTTCTCTTCTTTACTCAAGAACGCCACATTCAATGCGTTCGACAGAATTTTTCATAGATGTCTGCAGGTGATGTATATTTAGCCTCTATTGATCTGTTGGAGGTTTACCCGATGAAATTCAGTCCGTGCACCGGAAAATGCACTGAAGAAGGCACCCATTGTGAAGGATGCGGTCGCAGCCACGAAGAAATTGCAGAGATGCGCGAACCAGTCGGTGTACTGGTTGAACTTGCCCATAAGATGCATTACGAAAACATCGAGGATTATGCTCAGGCGGTTGCCGACAGCATCAAGTACAAGATGGGGATGGATTGAACCGATTAAAACCATTATTCGGCTCATAATATGATTTGATAGTGAGCCGAATAAGCGATATATTGGGCTCATGAAGTATAATTGGCAGCAAACGGACTGGCCTGAGTTTAAATACGACTCCTTACAAGTTCAGGATGTTTTGTTCAAGTTCGCCGAAAAAACAGGACATGTTAGTGGTGTTCTGAAAAGCCTTCCGGATTCCACTCAAACAGAGGCAATCATAGACCTCATGGTCTCCGAAGCAGTCAAAACCTCTGAAATTGAAGGGGAGTATCTCAGCCGCTCTGATGTCATGTCCTCCATCCGTCATAACCTGGGCTTGGATGCAGACAAAGAGCATATAGCAGATCAACGCGCCAGGGGTGCGGCCGACCTGATGGTTGATGTTCGTGAAACCTACAGGGAACCCCTCAGCGAGAAGAAACTCTTTGAATGGCACAAGATGCTTCTATCCAGCCATAAACGGGTGGAGGTTGGCGCCTGGCGAACGCATGGAGAACCAGTGCATATTGGATCCGGCCCTGTTGGCAAGTGGAAAGTGCATTTCGAGGCCCCGCCTTCGGAAACAGTGCCGGCAGAGATGGCACGTTTCATAAGCTGGTTCAATAAAGACGAAATCAAAAATCCAATTCTGCGTTCCGCTATCGCACACTTATATTTCGAAAGCATCCACCCATTTGAAGATGGTAATGGCCGGATAGGTCGTGCCATATCAGAGAAGGCTTTATCACAAGGGCTTGGCCGCCCTGTTCTGTTAAGTCTTTCTGAAGCTATTGAGGCAAACAAAAAAACCTATTATGAAGCACTCAAGACAGCGCAAAGGTCAAATGAGGTAACAGCCTGGATCGTGTATTTCTCGAACACGGCGCTTGAGGCTCAATCAAGGGCTGAAGAAAGCATCGGCTTTATCCTCAGGAAAACAAAATACTTTGATCATTTTAAAGAGCAACTCAATGAACGGCAAATGAAGGTCATTCGGCGGATGTTTGATGCAGGACCCACAGGATTCAAAGGCGGCATGAGCGCCAGGAAATATATCGCCATTACCAGGACATCAAAGGCAACTGCCACACGTGACCTGCAATACTTATCAGCGATTGGCGCCCTGGAACAAACAGGAGGTGGACGAAGCACCAGGTATGAAATCGGTTTGCGCTAAAACCAAAGGGGCCAATTAGCGAATGACCAACTATTATTCCGGTGCAAATACTGTATTCCAATCATCCTTCATACTAACGATGATCCAGCCTTTTTCGTCCGCCTGATCGAGCACTTTGTCCAGCGTACCCACGTGGCTTTTACGGTCATAGGCGTATTCTCGCACCGAGTCGGTATGATGAACAAAATATTTGGGGTCAGTGTAAAAACTTTTGTCGCCGTACGATCAGGCCGACGCTTTTTTCGGTCCTCGTCCATTGCCGGTGTAGACTATTCACACCTCGTGGGGCCGTAGCTCAGCTGGGAGAGCGTCGCGTTCGCAATGCGAAGGTCGGGAGTTCGATCCTCCTCGGCTCCACCAAATTCAGGCAAACCCGGGCGTGATGAATCCTTTGCGCGAGGGCAGGATTCATAAGCGCATCGATGTTGAGGTGGATTGATGAAATACCGCACACTTGGCAGCACAGGGATACAGGTTTCTCCCCTCTGTTTGGGAACGATGCAATTTGGCTGGACGGCAGACGAAGCCACTTCGTTTGAGATCCTGTCAGCGGCTTTTGATGCAGGAATAAACTTCTTCGATACTGCCGATATGTACTCTAACTGGGTCACTGGCAATCCGGGAGGAATTTCGGAGGAGATCATTGGCCGGTGGTGGAAGCAAGCCCGAATTCCACGTGAGAAACTCGTCATCGCCACAAAAGTGCGCGGCCAAATGGGGGACCCTCCCACAGAGGGTTTGTCGGGAAGCCGCATCCTGAAAATGGTTGAAGATTCATTGCGCCGTTTACAGCTTGAGTATATTGATCTTTACCAGGCGCACTGGCCTGATGAAACGATAGAGATCGAAGAGACACTACGTGCTTTTGATGATCTCGTGCAGGTGGGGAAAGTGCGTGCGATCGGCTGTTCAAATTACACTGGAGCAGAATTACTTGAGGCGCTGGAAACCTCGAAACAGCTCGGTTTGGCGCGCTTTGAAACCATTCAGCCACAGTACAGTCTTGTGCGTCGCACTGAATTTGAGAGCGAGTTGGCGGCAATTTGCCGTGAGCGGGATATTGGTGTCATTCCTTATAGTCCGCTGGCGGCGGGCTTTTTAACCGGGAAATATCGCCGGGATGTCAGGCCTGATTCTGAGCGCGCAGAAAGCGTGGCAAAATATTTCACCGGGAAAAATTGGCGTTTGCTGGATGAAATGGACGCGATTGCTGCCGCACATGATGCCACTGTGACCCAGGTTGCGTTGGCCTGGCTGTTTGCAAATCCGACGATCACCAGCCCGATCATCGGGGCGAATTCGATCACCCAGCTCAATGATAGTTTAGCCGCGGTCGGGTTGACCCTGGCGGCCGAAGAAAAAGAAATTTTGGACAGGCTTTTCTAGGGTTCCGGGTTGGCTTTGGCGACTGTTGTCCCGCAGGAGTACCCTGTCAGCGCCTTATTATGCTTTGATAAATAGCTCATTATGCTGCCGGCTGTTAGCTTGAAGGCCGGTGAAATTTTCAGGCCGGCGCTTTTCAAGCCTTTAGCTGCCCAGGTGTTACAGGTATTCATTAAATAGTAATTACCTTCGCCCTTGTAAAATTGACTATCGCCGTAAGTGCCATATTTTAATTTTATGATCTTCCCATCATTGTCTTTATAAAAACTATGCTCAATAAAACCAACCAATAGGGCATATTGATGGTTATCAAGGCATAAGGTCTCGACTTTATTATCAGGAAAATGGATATCCGGCCTTTCTGGAACTGCTACTGCATGTATTACTGACCCGGTTGGCCAAAATATCGCTTTCATTGTCAAACCAGAAGAGATTTCTTCGGCTTGATAGAAACCCGTGTCACCCCAGCCAAATTCCATGTAGGGCGTATTGCCAAACCTGTCATATAGCTGTGGTAATTGTGACTGGATAGTATTGGCGGGAACAACAAATCCAGTGTGCCAGCCGTGACGAACGATATATATGTCCGTGGAAGTTGGAACGCTGATTTTGGTTTGTTTTAAGACATGGGGTTTTGTGGAGCAAGCGGAAATGGCAAGAATTGAAATAAATAAGATGACCAGGAATCGGAGGTCAGAGAACCATTTTCGTGGCACCGGCCTGGACGATCTGATCTTCGTCACCGGTGTTGGGGGTTCAGGAGTGTGATTGAAGTATAAAACATATATATAATCAATATTATACCGTAGGAAAAGAAGCAGGCATTTGGGGATTTCTGGCAATATGGCAATAAAATTCGGGATTAGATGAAATGAATGTTGCATTTCTGGGCCTGGGCGTCATGGGTTACCCCATGGCAGGTCACCTCGCTGGCAAGGGCTACACGGTGTGCGTGTATAACCGCACGACCGCCAGGGCGGAAAAATGGGTCGAACACTATGGCGGCAGTTTGGCGCTGACCCCGGCTGAGGCTGCAGACGAGGCTGATTTCGTATTCGCCTGTGTGGGTAACGATGATGATGTACGCAGCATCACGACCGGGCCCAACGGCGCATTTGCAAGCATGAAGCCAGCTTCGGTCTTCATTGACCATACGACAGCGTCAGCGAATGTGGCCAGGGAGTTGTTCGGCGCGGCGCAAGACGGTGGATTCGACTTCCTGGATGCACCTGTTTCCGGTGGACAGGCAGGTGCTGAGAATGGCGTGCTGACGGTCATGGTGGGTGGTAATCAGAGTGCTTTTGATGCAGCGAAGCCTCTTATCGACAGTTACGCCCGTACGGTGATGTTGATGGGGGATTCCGGCGCCGGGCAACTCACCAAGATGGTTAATCAGATTTGCATCGCTGGTGTGGTGCAGGGCCTGTCCGAGGGTACCGCCTTTGCCATCAACGCCGGGCTCGACCCGAAACAGGTCTTCGACGTCATCTCCAGGGGCGCGGCGCAGTCCTGGCAAATGGAGAACCGCCATGAAACGATGATTGCCAATCAATTCGAATTTGGTTTCGCCGTGGACTGGATGCGCAAGGACCTGGGGCTTTGCTTTGAGGAAGCAGGGCGTAATGGCTCTGAATTGCCCATCACAAGAATCATCGATGGTTATTATGCGCAGGTTCAGGCTGCTGGTGGCCACCGTTTTGATACATCCAGTCTGTTGACTCGCCTCAAGCGTAAGGACCTGGCTTGACCCAAACCTGTACTTGAGATAGCCATGATGACAAATAATAGGAAATTCAAAGTAGCCTGTGTGCAGGCAACCCCGGTAATTTTTGACCTTGAAAAGTCAGTGGAAAAGGTCATTACACTCACCGCAGAAGCAGCTAGTCCTGGCTGCAAACTGGTTGTTTTCCCGGAGACAATTATTCCGGGCTACCCCGCTGGACTGGGTTTTGGCACGGTCGTGGGCAGCAGGACGCAAGCCGGGCGGGATCAGTTCAAAGAATATTGGCAAAACAGTGTTGAAGTACCCGGGGGTTACACCGATAAACTTGCCCAATGTGCTAAGAAAAACCAGGTTTTTCTTACCGTTGGTGTAACCGAACGCGACAAGGTAAACAAAACACTTTACTGCACCTTGCTGTATTTTGGCCCGGACGGGAGCCTGATGGGTAAGCACCGGAAAATTAAACCGACCGCGGCGGAACGCCTGGTTTGGGGCGAAGGTGATGGCTCGACGCTGTGTACCTTCGATACCGAAATCGGGAAAATCGGCGGTTTGATTTGCTGGGAAAACTACATGCCGCTGGCAAGAATGGCGATGTATAACAAAGGCGTTGAGATTTATCTCGCACCCACGGCAGATTCCCGTGATTCATGGAACGCCACCATGCAGCATATAGCCTTTGAGGGCAGGTGCTATGTAATTGGCTGCAACCAGTATTTTACCAAAAGTGATTTCCCGCAACGCTTGCAGACTGAACTTGCGCAAGACAGGCCGGAGGTGCTTTCAAGGGGTGGCAGCGTAATTGTATCGCCATTGGGCGAGGTTCTGGCCGGACCGCTGTATGGCGAAGAAGGCATTTTGACCGCAGAAGTGGATCTTGATGAGCTGGTACGCAGTCGCATGGACTTTGATGTTACCGGCCATTACAGCCGCAATGATATTTTTAAGTTCAAGGTAAAAAACCAACCCAAAATCAAATCGATTTAAGAGTAATATATTACTTACATGAGAGCCCGTGAAACATACCTGGTGCGGGCAGTTGGACTGGCCCTGTACCTCCTTGCCTTTGTCGTGACGGCGAACGTCTGTGCTGATGATCGTTTCGCAAGCCAGCGCCGGCAAATGGTGCGCGAGATACGCCAGAACGTCGCAGACACCACCCGGTATATTGGCAGGTCCGCCCTGACGAACGGGTCATGTCCGCGATGGGCACGGTGCCGCGTCACGAGTTCGTGCAAGCGTCAATGCAATCCAATGCCTACGAGAATCGTCCCTTGCCCATCGGGCACGGCCAGACCATTTCACAACCCTACATCGTCGCCCTGATGACCGACCTGGTGGACCTGGACGAGGAGGACACGGTGCTGGAAATCGGCACCGGTTCCGGTTACCAGGCCGCAATCCTGTCGGAACTGGTGAAAAAGGTTTACACGATTGAGATCGTTGAAGCACTGGGCCTGTCAGCCGGCAAGCGATTGCAGAAGCTCGGTTACAACAACGTTGAGACGCGAATTGGAGACGGCTATTACGGCTGGCCCGAACAGGGTCCGTTCGACGCCATTGTCGTGACCGCGGCCTCGAGCCACATACCACCGCCGCTGGTGCAGCAAATCAAGCCCGGGGGCATTATGTTGATCCCGGTCGGCAGCCAGTTCCAGGTGCAGCAATTGACCCTGGTAAAGAAGGATGAAGCAGGCGGCGTGATTACGCGGCAGGTCCTGCCGGTCCGCTTCGTACCGCTTACCGGCGGGCACTAGGCGTTCGGCGTATCGCCGTGAAGCCCCGCTCAACTGCGCCCCCGCTGATCTCCATTGCGCTGATCTCCGCGTCAGCGCTGGCCTTCGAAATCCTGCTGATGCGCCTGCTTTCGATCACGCAATGGCACCACTTCGCTTACATGATCATTAGCCTGGCCCTGCTGGGATACGGTGTCAGTGGTACCTTCCTGGCGCTGGCGCAAGATCGGCTGAAAGGGCATTTCCAAGCCGCATTCCTGATCAATGCCGTATTGTTCGGCCTGACCGCGGTGGGCAGTTTCCTTGTTGTGCAATCTTTGCCGTTCAATGCGCTGGAATTGTTCTGGGACCTGAAGCAGCCTCTGTGGCTGCTGGTGATCTACTTGCTGTTATTCATCCCGTTCTTTTGTGCCGCCAATTGCATCTGCCTGGCGTTTTCAGAGTATCCGGAACAGCTTCATCGCATTTACAGCTTTGACTTGCTGGGTGCGGGCGCCGGCGCCATCGGCATCATCGCTTTGCTGTTTCTGCTGGCGCCGATGGAAGCCCTGAAACTGGTCAGCACCCTGGGTTTGCTGAGCGCACTGATCGCCTCGTGGGAGTTCAGGGCTGGGCCGCGGTGGCTGAAGCTGGCCTTGTTGTCCGGTATGGCAGTTTTGTTGCTTCCCGGTGTCACGCCCGGGCTCAGGCTTTCCGAGTTCAAGGGCCTCAACCAGGCATTGCGGGTTGTGGGTGCACAGCAGGTCGATCAACGCTCCAGCCCGCTGGGCTTGTTATCTACCGTCAGCAGTCCTGCGGTTCCATTCCGGTACGTACCGGGGCTGAGCCTGAATGCACCCACCGGGCCGCCCACACAGTTGGCAATCTTCACCGACGGTGACGGAATCAGTGTGATCACCCGCTTCGAAGGCGACCTGGCCTCCATGGAATACCTGGACCAGGTTACTTCGGCCCTGCCTTACCATTTGCTGGACCAGCCAAAGGTGCTGGTGCTGGGTGCTGGCGGCGGCGCCGATGTGCTGCAGGCCCTGTACCAGGGTGCGTCCCACATCGATGCAGTGGAACTCAATCCCCAGGTCGTGGAACTCGTGAACGATCAATTCGCTGAGTTTTCGGGTGCGCTGTTCACAGATCCACGGGTGAGCGTGCACATCAGCGAAGCGCGCGGTTACATCGCGAGCCGCGACGATCAATACGACCTGGTGCAACTTGCACTGCTGGACTCGTTCAGCGCCTCATCGGCCGGCTTGTATGCACTCGGTGAGAATTACCTGTATACCGTCGAAGCCCTGGGTGAAATCCTGGATACTTTGCGCCCCGGTGGCATTCTCGCCATCACGCGCTGGATCAAACTGCCGCCCCGTGATGGCGTGAAAATCTTCGCGACAGCGGTCGCCGCACTGGAGCGGGCGGGTGTAGCTGAACCGGGGCGGCAAATGATCATGATCCGCGGCTGGAATACCAGCACCTTGCTGCTCGGCAACCGTGTGTTTTCGCCCGGCCAGATCGAGCAGCTGCGAAAATTCAGCAGTCAGCGCTGGTTCGACCTCATTCATTACCCGGGAATCGAAGCCGGGGAGGCAAACCGTTACAACCAGTTGCAGCAACCGTGGTACTTCAATGCGGCCCGCGAGCTGCTGGGCGCTGAAAGGGAACAATTCTTCGAGGACTACAAATTTAACGTCCGTCCCGCCACGGATAACCGCCCTTATTTCTTCCACTTCCTGAAGTGGAGCACGCTGCCGGAAATCCTGGCCCTCAGGGGCCAGGGTGGGCTGCCATTGCTGGAGCAGGGCTACCTGATACTGATCGTAACCCTGGCCCAGGCGGCGCTGGCCAGCCTGGTACTGATCCTGCTGCCGCTGTGGCTGGGGAAAAGCAAGCGTAAAGAGATATCCGGGGGCCGCTGGCGCATTGTGGTGTATTTCTTCACGATCGGTGTTTCTTTCATGTTGATCGAGATCGCCTTCATTCAGAAATTCATCCTGTTCCTGAGCCATCCGCTGTATGCGGTGGCCGTGGTGCTGAGCGCCTTCCTGGTTTTTGCCGGACTTGGAAGTGCGATGTCGGAACGCTGGTCTGCACCGGTTTCCCGGCCGGTAGCCGGCATCGTTGTTATCTCCCTCGGGTACCTGTTTCTGATGCCGCCGCTGTTCCAGTGGTTGATGCCATTACACGATCTAAGCAAGATCCTGATATCCGCAGTATTGATTGCACCACTGGCCTTCCTGATGGGCATGCCGTTCCCGCTGGGTTTGAGTCGCGTTGCCCGCCACTCAGCAGCGTTGATTCCCTGGGCCTGGGGGATCAACGGCTGTGCTTCCGTACTGAGCGCAATCTTCGCAACCATCCTGGCGATCCATGCAGGCTTCATAGTCGTGCTGCTGCTGGCTGTTGTGTTGTACATGCTGGCCGCAATGACCGGTCTACCTGCTGCAAAGATAAGCCTTAAGCCAACCGACGCCCTGCTGGTAGTAGATATCCAGAACGACTTCCTGCCCGGCGGTGCACTGAGCGTGGCCGGTGGTGATGAAATCGTGCCGGTGCTTAACCGTTGCATGATGCTTTTCCAGGAAAGAGGTCTGCCTGTGTTCGTTACGCGAGACTGGCATCCGCCCGGTCATTGCTCCTTTAAAGGCGCAGGGTGGCATTTGGCCGCCGCACTGCGTGGCGGGTACGCATGGCGCCGAATTCGCCCCCGGTTTCGACCTGCCGCCCGATGCTGTCGTGGTTTCCAAGGCCACGCGGCAGGACAAGGACGCCTATTCCGGTTTCGAGGGACACGGGATCTCGAGCAACGGTTACGGGACGCTGGCGTTCGCCGGGTATTCATCGGCGGGCTGGCGACGGATTATTGTGTGCTGAACACGCTCCGGGACGCGCTCCGGCTGGATTTTGACGCCTGCGTTCTGCGCGATGCAATTCGCGCGGTTAATGTGCAGCCCGATGACGGGCAAAAGGCGGAAGAAGAAATGTGGCGTCTCGGCGCGGAACCGGTCAGCCTGCACGACTCGCTGAACCCATCAATATAGGCGTGACAGAGCACTATCCATGAATCCCTCTTCCAGCGTTCTGCTCACCGACCTGTACCAACTCACCATGCTGCAGGGCTATTACGCACAGGGCATGGAAGATACGGCCGTGTTCGAGTTTTTTATACGCCGCCTCCCCGCCAGCCGTGGCTTCCTGCTGGCCGCGGGCCTGGAGCAGGCACTTGAGTACCTGGAGAGCCTGCACTTCACGACCAGGGAATTGGCATGGGTAAAGAACAGCGGCTTTTTTACCGATGACTTTGTCGACAGGTTGGCGGAGTTGCGGTTCACCGGTGACGTGCACGCCATGCAGGAGGGCACGGTCTTCTTTCCGGATGAGCCCATCCTGCGCGTGACCGCGCCATTGCCGGAAGCACAACTGATCGAAAGCCGCATCATCAACCTGCTGCATTTCCAAACCATGATCGCTTCCAAAGCTGCACGTTGCGTGATGGCGGCGCCAGGCAAGATGCTGGTGGATTTTGGCATGCGCCGCGCACACGGCGCCGAGGCTGGCCTGCTGGCTGCGCGCGCGAATTTCCTGGCTGGCTTCACCGGCTCGGCCACCGTGCTGGCCGCGCAGGAATTCGGCATCCCGGTATTCGGCACGATGGCCCACTCATATATCGAAACCCATGACGACGAGGCTGAGGCTTTCGAGCACTTCGCGCAGTCACAACCCGACAATGTGACGCTACTGATTGATACCTACGATACGGAACGGGGCGCGGAGAAAGTCGTGGCGCTGGCGCCCCGCCTGGGTGAACAGGGAATCGCCATCAAGGCCGTGCGCCTGGACAGCGGCGACCTGGCCGATCATGCGTTCAGGGTGCGCCGGATTCTGGATGACGGAGATTGCCGGGACATTTCCATTTTCGCCAGCGGAAGCCTGGACGAATTCAAGTTGCAGGAAATGCTTGCAAAGGGTGCACCCATCGACGGCTTCGGCATCGGCACACGCCTGGACACATCGAGAGATGCGCCGTACCTTGATTGCGCTTACAAACTGATGGAGTACGCGGGCATCCCGCGACGCAAACTTTCAGAAGGCAAGGCGACGTTGCCGGGGCGCAAGCAGGTCTACCGGAGCTACGGCGTCGACGGGCGCATGTGCGGGGATGTCCTGACCTTAGAAGGTGATGAACATGATGGCGAAGCGCTGATCCAGCCGGTCATGAGTGGTGGGCAGCGTTCGCGGGAACCGGAGACCCTGGAAAGGATTCGCGAACGTGTCTCCCACAGCCTCGAGCGACTGCCGGACAGTTTGCGCAAGCTGCAGCTGTGCGATGAGTATAAGGTCAGTTTGAGTCCCGCTTTGCGGAACCTGGTGGCTGATGGGGGGTATGACCTTAGATGATAAAACAACGTGTACTGATTGTGGGATATGGCGAGATGGGTCATGCCATGCAGCATCTTCTACGGCGTCATCATGCCATTACTGTCTGGCATTGCGACACAGCGGAGGGCAGGGCCGTTCCGCTGACGCAGGCTGCAACTGACAAAGACTTTATTATTTTATGCATTCCGACCGGGCCATTGCACGATGTTGCCGCTGAGTTAAAGCCTGCGCTGCATGAGGATACATTAGTGATCAGCATTTCCAAGGGGCTGGACGACAACGGCCGTATCGCCTTTGACGCAGTCAGTGAGGCCGTAGATTCCTCCACACCCCGTGCCGTTATTTACGGGCCCATGATCTCAGAGGAACTGTGCGCGGATCGGCCCGGATTTGCCCAGGTCGGCAGCCCCGATTCCGAGTGGGCGCAACGCGTACAGTCACTGTTTGCGGATAGCGGTTTGTATCTTACCGTTACCACAGACACCGTGGGGATTTCGTGGTGTGCTGTACTGAAAAACGTCTACGCCATGGCATTTGGGATGGCCGATGGGCTCAAGCTCGGTGACAACGTTCGTGGGTACCTGGCAACCGTCACACTGCAGGAACTTGCTGCAATCTCCCGGGAGAAAGGTGGCGCCGAAGCCGCGCCCTACGGCTTGGCGGGGCTGGGTGATTTGCTCACCACCGCTACCAGCACCGATTCCCATCACCACGCGCTGGGCATGCAGCTGGCGCGCGGTGAGCGCGATAATCTTGCGGGCGAAGGAACCCACACCATCGAGTTGATCGGCAAACTCAATCTGATCGATGCTCGCCAGTATCCGCTGATGCGGTTAATACAGGAAATTGTGCTGACCGATAGTGATGTACAGGAGAAGTGGCAGCACTACCTGGATGGAACTTTCTGCACATAGCAAGTCTTGACCCGGATCCCATGTCTGCTCTGTTACCGGTGCATCGCTGAAAGCGCCTGAACTACCCGAAGCAGGTCAAAGCGTGTTATGGCTCCGACGATCTTGCCGTCTTCGACCACCGGCAGGCGCCTGAATTTGTTTTTGAGAAATATGCCTGCAACGAAGTAGATATCCATAGTGGGAGGCACGGTCACCACATCGGTGGTCATGTATTCTGCCACCGTTGCCTCAGTAGGAGGCTGACCCCGAATGCCCTCGGTCACGAGTTTGAGCAGGTCCGTTTCAGTGATAATCCCCAGCAGACTCCCATCAAAATCAACCACAGGAACTCCGGTCACCCTGTGACGCAGCAGGTAATCGACTGCTTTCATAATCTGCATATCAGGTCCGATGGTGGGTACCACTTGATCCATAAATGCACTAATTTTTGGCAGGCTTTCCATGTACTACTCCTCTAATCGCCGTTGATCCGGCATTAAAACCAATATCCAGATAGTTAGATGCAAATTTTAAATTGAAATTCAATCAGAGAGGCTATTTCCTGGTTTTTCCGCATTCCACCCCATCTGACCCCACCCCATCGTTTAGCCATACACCCGGAAATCCTAAATCTGGACGGTTGCTGTCAATCTCTGGCCCCAGAATATTATGATAAAAGATTAACGATTGTTTAGTGTCTTTGATAATGAGACTGGCGTGTAAAATTGAATCGTACATTTTATAAATCTTTTTATGTGTGTTGGCTATTGGAACAAGGAATTTGACCATTTCTGCGAATAAAGAAACCTATTATTTGGTAATCGATCAAGGCGGACATGCAACACGTGCAATTGTGTTTGATGAATCCGGTGATGTGGTTTGCGGGGTAGAATCCGCGATTAAGACAATGACTCCTGATGCCTTAAAGGTGGAGCATCAGCCAGATGATTTGATGCGTTCAATTTATTCTGTGATTGATCAAGTTAGTCAAATTCTCGATGACGATTACCAAAGAATTAATCGGGCTGGCTTAGCAACACAAAGAAGTAGCATTGTATGTTGGAATAAAAAAACAGGTGAACCGCTTTCGCCTGTAATTAGTTGGCAAGACAGACGAACGAACAAATCAATTTCTCAATATGATGAACACGCACAATATATTCACGATGTGACCGGCTTGTATCTAAATCCCCATTATGGCTCAACAAAAATGCGTTGGTGTTTTGATAATTTACCTGAGGTGAAAAAAGAATATCTTGCGGGAAATTTGTGTGTCGCACCTATGGCGAGTTATATCTTATTTCACCTGTTAGAAAACAAGCCCTTTGTTATTGATCCTGCAAATGCATCTCGTAGTTTATTGATGAATTATAAGACGCTTGCATGGCAGCCTGAGTTGCTTGATATTTTTTCAATATCTGAAGCTGTCTTACCGAAAATTGTACAGACGAAATATGAATATGGAAATATTAAACGCCACGGTCATATTATTCCTTTAACTGTTTGTACTGGAGATCAATCTGCCGCTGTTTTTTCAGGTGGAAGGCTTTTATTTGATGAAGTCTTTGTGAATGCGGGCACAGGCGCATTTATTTTAAAACCGAATGAGGAAGTGCCGGACTTAAAAACTGAAAAGATCCTCGCCAGTGTCGTTTATGCAGATGAAAAAACGCAAAGTTATGTCACCGAAGGAACGGTGAATGGTGCTGGCTGTGCACTGCAGTGGTTGTCTGGGCAATCGAAGATTGATAACTATGAAGCGCACCTGGATGAATGGTGTGAACAATTTCGTGAGCCGCCGGTTTTTATTAATGCGATTTCGGGTATTGGTTCTCCTTATTGGGTGGCTGATTTTCAGAGCTATTTTTCACGTGAGGCGGATGATGAAGAGAAATTCGTCGCGGTTTTGGAAAGCATTATTTTTTTAATATCAGAAAATATTATTTCCATTCAAAATGTCTCGAGCGAGATTAAGCAAATACGGCTGGCAGGTGGTATATCTAAAAGCAAGGCTTTCTGTCAAAAAATGGCTAACTTGTTAAAAATTAAGGTGGTTCTTGATGAAGAAACAGAAGCCACAGCAAAAGGCGTATTTTATTTGTTGAAAAAGACTGAGGTGGGAAAAAATAAGGAAAATAACCGAGGCTTTTCAGTGGTGTTTCATCCAAAAAATGATCAAATGCTACATAATCGTTATGAAAGCTGGAAAAAGGTAATGACACAGCGTTTTACTTGAGTGACCGGGACTGAATTTTACCTTTTCACATCTCTGTTAAACGCCAATTCCTACGCCCGGGGTGAAAAAAGCCCTACTGCTCCCCGGTCGGGACCAGCAATCAGGTAAACTGGTTGGGCCTGTTCACTCCTTGCTGCTTGAAAATCATTGTATTCATTTTTGAATGATCGTGAAAATGAATCATCGGCGTTGACTGAACAGTTCCGGGTTGATGTATATCAGTGGAAGTGAAGAAATGGGGCCCCGGTGCGGTTTTCTTCATGTTGCCCGTAGGTTGACGGCGTGCGAACTGTTATAAAGGCTCTCCATGTTGGTAACTCCATATTGCGCATAATGACCAGATTAGTCTTGATAAATCCTGTTAATCTTAATCGATCAGGTTTTTCCGCCAGCCATAGCTCCCGCTTCCCTCCCTTGAATCTGGGCGTTATTGCCGCATTGACGCCCAGTGATTGGGATGTGGAAGTAATCGATGAAAACTTTGATGAGTTTTCCTTTCGTGATGCCGACCTGATGGGGATCACTGCGTTTACCTCTGCAGCCAACAGGGCTTATGAAATAGCTGCGATTTATCGCGAAAAAAACATACCGGTGGTGATGGGGGGCATACATGCTTCCATGTGTTCTGAAGAAGCATCGCAATTTGTCGACGCTGTCGTTGTTGGTGAAGTGGAATCGGTATGGGATGATGTTATTGCAGACGCCCTTGCAGGTAATTTGAAGGCAATTTACAAAGGGCTTTGGAGCGGACTCGAACAGCTGCAAAAACCACGCCGTGATATTTATTCAGATCAGTATTTATTTGCATCGGTACAGACTTCCAGGGGTTGTCCGATGGATTGCGATTTTTGCTCTGTTTCCACATTTAATGGCTTGAGGTACCGGCGCCGCCCCCCGTGCGATGTCCTCGATGAACTGGAAACAATTCCCCAGAAACTAATCTTTTTTGTTGATGACAACATTATCGGTTATGGCAAGAGAAGCCGGCAATCGGCGCTTGAGTTGTTTAAGGGGATGGTCGACCGTGGAATTGACAAGCACTGGTTTTGCCAGGCCTCCATCAATGTTGCAGATGATGAAGAGATCCTCCACTGGGCGGCCAAATCAGGTTGCCGCATGATTTTCCTTGGCCTTGAAGCTGAAGACGTCGATGCATTATCTGAAGTCAATAAGAAATTGAATATCAAGCGCGGCGCCTCTGACGCCTATGAGCAGATTTTCGAGCGCATTCACAAAGCTGGAATTGCAGTGCTCGGTGCTTTCATTTTTGGAATGGATCAGGATACCCCCGAAAAACTATTCAAACGAGCCCAATATATGCTTGATTGCGGCGTGGATGTTATGCAGGCAACAGCATTGACTCCGCTGCCGGGTACGCGGCTTTTTGCAAAACTAAAAGATGAAGGCCGGCTTCTTTATACCAATTTTCCAAAAGACTGGGATCGCTACGATCTGACAGAGGTCGTCTATAGACCCAGGCACATGACATCCGGAGAGTTTTCAGAAATAATGCGTGAGTGCCTGAGAAAAATATATGATCGTCCCGCCTTAAAAGCCAAGGCCAGGCAGACGCTCAAGTTAACGGGGCGTTGGGATGCGACTGAATTTGCATATCAGTCGAATCAAAACTACCGGACAATTGCGATGGCTGAGAGCACCTTTGCATCACCAGAATAGATTTGTCACATTCTGATTGCCCCGGATGTCCCCGGCATCCACATGTCCCGCTTGTACCTGCACCTCGACCAGTCCATGCTCAGGTTTCTCCGCATTCCACGTCATTGCCAGCAGACTGCTAAAAGCGGAAATTGAAACAAAAAATGTAGCAAACTGAAACAAATGACATTCTTTCTGCACAGATCTTTTTGAGGTCACGAGCGAGTACGCTTCTATTAGTGCAGCTAACGCCTCAATAACCGGCGCAGCTTTGCTGCGTCCGGCGCCGAAGGCGCGAAGTTAATTGACTTGTTATGCCGTTTTATACACATTTTTAAAACATTGTGTTGCCGTTCGCTGATTTCTCCGGCACGGCCTGCCCCACATTCCAATGTTCGACAAATTTTCCGTCTTTCATTCGGAAAATATTGATAACAGCGTTACCAAGGACGTCCGGCGTCCGTTTGGCGTGAAGATGTATCCAAACTAAATCGCCATCGGCTCCCGTGCGTTTAATTTCCATTGCGAAATCCGGATAGTTTTCAAATCTGGTTGCGAAATAACTTAACACCGCATCTCTTCCATCTGGAACCCAAGGTGTGTGTTGAATATAGGTCTCAGCGAAACATTCGCGGCGTGAAGCCACGAGATCTTGCTGGTTTTCGAGGAGATCCATGCAATATACAGCTTTCTTCAGATTCGTCTCTTCCAGCGCTGTTTGCGGATCTTTGTCTCCTTGGCATGCCACAAGTAATAACATTGTGATGAGCATAGCCGTTCCACAGATGAAGTATTTAATTCTATCAATATTCATGTAATCCTCTTACGGCATAACGACAAAGTTCAGCTACGGACAGCCCGCGTAGCGGGTTGGCCGTCAGCTGCAGCGCCTTGTTAGGTGACTTCCAGTTTGAAGTGCTTGTCATAGTTCATCTTTTTCAGGAGCTTCTTCGCTGCTTTCAGTTCCGACTTTTCGATCTTTCTCAGATCGAGTTTACGGCAATAGTAAGTGCTAACGATTTCTGCTGTTGATCTGCCCAGTCGAATCCGCTCAAGAAAATTGTCTTCCCGTTCCTCTTCATCCGTCAAATTCTCATCGGACACTCTTACGCGTCTTTCCCATTCCGGAAGTAGGCTGTCCCACTTTGGACTGCGCATTAGGATTAACGATCGCCCATCAGTCGGATCATCGGGGCTGACGACAAAGAAGGACACAATTAGATCGTCTCCGCTTTCGACGGAAATGAATATTACCGGCTCGTAGTCGTCCATGGTCGTCGTCTAACGTCTGAATTAACCGGCGCCTGCGTAGCAGGCGTCCGTGTTTAATGATTTGTTAGGCATCTATTGTTTTATTCTCTCTAGCACAGCCTTTGCCACAGGATCTGATGAAGCCGGATTTTGACCTGTTATCAAGTTGCCATCAGTAATGGCATATGGATTCCAGTCGTCGGCCTTTGAATAGTTTGCTCCTTTTGCTTTTAACTCATCTTCCAGCAGAAACGGCACAACCTCTGAAAGATGGACAGCGTCTTCTTCAGTATTGCTAAAACCAGTCACAGACTTCCCCTTTATTAAGGGAGAACCATCTGGGGCTTTGGTGTGACGGAATACCGCAGGTGCGTGACAAACTGCAGCAACCGGTTTCCCGGAAGCGTACATTGTCTCAATCAAGGCTATAGAGTTACGATCTTCTGCCAAATCCCACAGTGGACCATGCCCACCAGCATAAAATACCGCATCGTAATCATCAGGTGAAATATCTGATAGTTTCAATGTATTTGCTAGCGCTGCTTGAGCGTCATCGTCTCCCTTGAAGCGTTCAGTTGCTTCTGTTTGGAAGTCGGGCTCGTCACTTTTAGGGTCCAGAGGTGGTTGTCCCCCATCAGGTGAGACAAGTGTGATATCAGCATTTGCGTCCTTGAATATGTAGTAAGGAGTAGCAAACTCCTCTAGCCAAAATCCAGTTTTCTGTCCTGTGTTTCCAAGTTGATTATGTGATGTAAGTACAAGGAGTATTTTCATATAGGTTTTCCTTTTTGATTTCGTATTGCCTAAGTTGACTGCCTAACGACCAAGCTCACCTGCCGCTATGGAGCGTCAGCGGAATAGCGGTCAGGTGAAGCGCCTTGTTAGGCGACTTCCAGTTTGAAATGCTTGTCATAGTTCATCTTCTTCAGGAGCTTCTTCACTGCTCTCAGTTCCGACTTATCAATCTTTCTCAGATCGAGTTTACGGCAATAGTAAGTGCTAACGATTTCAACTGTCGATCTGCCCAGACGAATCCGCTCAAGAAAATTGTCTTCCCGTTCCTCTTCATCCGTCAAATTCTCATCGGACACTTTTACGCGTCTTTCCCATTCCGGAAGCAGGTTTTCCCACTTTGGACTGCGCATTAGGATTAGCGACCGCCCATCAGTCGGATCATCGGGGCTGACGACAAAGAAGGACACAATCAGGTCGTCTCCGCTTTTGACGGAAATGAATATTACTGGCTCGTAGTCATCCATGGTCGATGTCTAACGATTAAGTTATGTGCGTGCATGCCAATGGCCTGGTTTTCTACTGTGATGCATAACCGCCACGATGTAGATCGTGTCGCCATTCATTCGATAAATTACCGAAAAAGGAAATCTTGAAAGTAAAAACCTTCGAAACCCTTTTTGGAAAAAAGGCCATGTTTGATGGAATTCCAGAATTGCTTCATAGGCAGACTCAAGCTCGTCTAGGAAATCATCACCCAAACCTTCAGCCAGTTCTTGATACCATGAGTATGAAGCTCGAATTTCTACCGAAACGTCAGGATGAAATACTAGCCTCGGCACTTGGCCTAGCCTTTAACGTCTTTCTTTATACCTTCCCAAGTTACCGGCTCAACTTGGCCAGATAAAAGTTCTTCATATCTTTTTTCGGCTAATTCAGCCCATGCTTGATCAACCCCCTCATCTTGCCTCGTTTCAAGAGAAGATATTAAGCAATGTGCGACTAGAGCCCTTTCCTTAGAACTCAAACGCTTTGAATTTTCAATAATTTGCTTGATGCTCATGGCTCATTTACTTATTTAAGGTGCAATAACGAATATTAGCACGGCGAATTATTTACACATAACATCTTAATTAAGCGGCGCCTGCGCAGCAGGCGTCCGGTGGAGCCAGCTTGCTGGCGGAACGTACTTGAACGTTTTGTTAGGTGGCAGCGCGTTTATCGAAGCATTGGACATCTTTCTCAAACTTTTCATAGATAATTCAGTTATCCTTAACGTCCGCTTTGGACACTGCGGTGGGCTCCGGTATCAAACCACGGCAAGGGTGGTGAACAGCGTAAGAATAGATGACCGGAAAGAACTCGGATAGTTTTGAGCGGCCAGGGGCAGATGATAAGGGCAGCGTCATAGGATACTGAAAGGTCGCGACAGTCCATGTTTCGTTGGGCCAGTAATACCACTCTTTTTCGGGATACAGTTGAGGAAACTTAGCTTCGAGCGTTTCGTATTTAGGGTAGCTATTGTGTGCGCGGCAATATTCTTTGACATACTCCTCGACAATTTGTGCCTGTGTAACTGTCGCGGAATCTTTCACATAAAGTTTCCCAACGCCAAATAAGAAAAGGACAACGACGATTCCAATCCATACTTTAGGTTTCATCCGAAGTCATACCTTCAATTATCTGCCACATAACATTCGAATTAAGCAGCGCGCGGACTGCTGTAACCGCGGTATCGCGCCGCTAAGCTTTCCCGCGTCTGCTTGCATGATTTGTTATGCCGTTTTTTGCACATGGTGAAAATCTTCAATCGATTCGAGTTCCTCGCCTTCACTCAACTGTGCCCTATAAAGGTCCCATCTAACTTGTAAGTTAAGCCAAAAGTCAGCAGAAACCCCAAAAAACTTTGCCAGGCGAAGTGCTGTGCTCGGGGTAACCCCTCGCTTTTGGTTGACCAATTCATTCACACGCTGATAGGGCACATGAATAGCATTTGCCAAATCTCGTTGGCTAATATGCATGGGGTTGAGAAACTCTTCACGGAGCATCTCACCTGGGTGAGTAGGTTGCCTATGTGTAGGAATGCGAATCATGATATGCCTCTAATGATAGTCGGTTACTTCAACGTTAGTGGGGCCTGACTCGCCCCAAATAAAACAAATCCGGTATTGCTCATTTATACGGATGCTGAATTCAGTTTTTCTATTTCCAGAAAGTTTTTCAAGGCGATTGCCCGGGGGTACCTTGAGCTCTTCCAATTGCTGAACGGAATCAAGCTGATCCAGTTTTCTTGTTGTAATTCGCCAAAGTGTTTGTGGGCAAGTCTTTCGGGCAGCCTTTGAATTAACGCCATTGAATATATCTTCAGTAGCTTGATCTTTGAACGATACAATCATTAGAGCATGATAGCACGGAATCCATGCTATTCAAGAGGAGTAAGCTTTCGAGCATAACGTTTTAGTTAAGCGGCGCCGTCAGGCGTCCGGTGGAGGCGCGTAGCGCCGGAACGTACTTGAACGTTTTGTTAGCTATCACGCTCTCCACCTCTCTTTAGTTTGCTAGCGCGTAGTCGTTGTTCACTTCGCATTACGTGCAGAATGAAGATGTAACTATCATCGTGGCGATAAAAGACTCGACACAGAGGTTCGATAATTTGACGATAGTTCCAACCTTCAAGCTCCGCCGGTTTTGAGCCGCTTTTTGGATGATCTGTGAGCTGCTCAACATGTTTAAAAATTCTGCGCACCAACTTCTGTGCGGCAACCGGATTCTCTAAGGCAATAAAATCTGCTATTGCATCAAGATCGGAAAGTGCTGGTTCCGTCCAGACTATTTCAACCATCGAGACATTCTGGATTTTGCTTCTTCGTGAGAAAAAGTCCGACCATCTTCAACCGCACGCTCGCCACGAGCAATGCCTTCCAGAAGTTTTATTCTTCCTTTTAGACTCTCAAAGCTTTCAACATCAACCAGGTACGCCGAGGGACGGCCATGTTGTGTGATTAAAATTGGCTCTTTGTCACGAGATAGCTCGGAAAGTAATTCCGTTGCCTTTCGTTTTAGGGTAGTTACTAGTTCAGTTCTCATAAAGTGATACTAAAGTAGCACATTCTTTGATGCAAGCACTAGTGAAGCTAACGTTTGGCATCAGCGGCGGCGCGCAGCGCCGTCCGCTGCATGCCGTTGTTAGACCGCGCCGAGGGCGCCGCGAATCGGAGAAACTGGCTCGTGTACTCGGCGCACGAGGAAATCAGAAAGTGACGCTCCTGCGTGCACCAAGCGTAGCCAATCCTCTGGGTCAAACTCCACTCCAACCGGGTTGACGCCGAAGCTCGGGCCACAAATGTAAGCGTTGCTTTCCTCAGTGGACTCGAAACAGTCAACCTGGAATTCAAGTTGGTTGCCGTCAGGGTCAGTGTAATACATTGAGATTGTGAGGCCATGGTGAATGCACCAGTAAGGCAGGATATCTTTGGACTTGAGGCGCACGTAGTTCTCGAACAAGTCCTCAAGCGACTGGTAGGTGTAGGCAATATGCTCAACACCAATGAGGCTTTGTTTCTCAGATTCGTCCGCATCCGGCTGTACGATGGCCAGGTCGATAAATGCCAACCGGTGATGCTCGTCATCATATGTGAGGAATGCCATTACTGGATTCTGATGTTGTACCCTTGCATGGAATATTTCCTTATACCAGGCAAGCATTTGCTCAAACTTTCGAGTCCGATAAACGACGTGAGCGAGTTTCGGAAAATGGTTCTGCGACATTGAAATTCCTCCGGTATATGGTCAATAGCAAGTGGTCCTCCTAGTGTAAGGGGTATGGTGATACGGTCTAACGTTTAAATTAACCGGCGCCAGCGCAGCAGGCGTCCGTGTTTAATGATTTGCTATACAGCACTTATGATTATTCAGGTGGCTGATATCCATTGACCAACACAGATTTCGTGGAAGCCGATGATGTCCTCAAGTGTACGATTGCCTGGTATTCTGGTGATTCAACAAACCGCTGCACTTGCTCTTTTGATTTGAATTCAAGCACGATTATTCGATCCGGATACCACTCGCCCTCTGGACTTATCACAGCAGAAGCGGGATTGTTATCAAACGATTTTGCACCTGAACGAACGACATATCGCCCTCCATAATTCTCGATGACCGGCTCCACTTTCTCACGATACTGCGCATAGGTGCCTGTATCATGCACAGTAATATCAAGAATTATATACACCGGTGCAGCAGGTGATCTGGCCGTGTCCGCCTTAACAGATAAACTCCCCAAGAGCAAAAGAAACGCTACCGTGATAAATAAATTACGCTGTGTCATTGTGGGCCTCTATAAAATTGACGGGAATCGATGTTGTATAACGTTTGAGTTAAGCGGCGCAGCGGAGCTGCGTCCGGTGGAGGCCGTAGGCCGGAACGCACTTAAACGCTTTGTTAGGCCACACCTTGAGCGAATCCGTAGTAGAAACATGCCATCGAACCTACGAGGTAAACTAGGCCTGTAAACAAATTACCAGTGAACCGTATCGCGTTTGGGTGCTTCGAGCGAACCATCCCCACAGCTTGTGCCACGCGGCCAACAGTGAACATTGATCCGAGCCCGTGCAGCAATAGCAATGGCGCGGACAGCAAGGCCAGGATGAGAAGCATAACGATTGCCAACGGTATGTATTCAGATGCATTGCCATGCGCTCGTATAGCACGCACCAGGATCTCGTCGCCCATTGCTCCGGGCTCAAGTGAATCTGATCGTGCACGGTGCCTCCCGACGTTGTAGGAGAGCGCGAGGAGCAGTAAGCCGTTTAGGGCCGCGTAGACTGCAACGATTGAGACCTCATGCGCCATTGATGCTTCCATTGCCGGCCTAACGTTTTAGTTAAGCGGCGCGGGCGTAGCACGTGTCCGGTGGAGGCCGAAGGCCGGACCGCACTTTAACGCTTTGTTATGTGGTCGAGCTATCCAAAGAAACATGCGTGCTTGTCTTCTCCTACAAGTGAAAGAAACCTCTCTACAGTACCCACATTAGGAGCGGGGGGATAGGAATGCCATTTTAGATCAGCGCGCATCCAAAATATCTTCCAGATTCCATGCGATTTAACGTACGTGGCTTTTGCTACCGGGTGCTCCATTTTCTTACTCGGGTCGTCCCAAACCGGGCGGACCTCAAATATTTCTACACTCTGGCCAGAAATTCGATAAGCCAGATCCAGATTTGGCCGAATGTGAGGAGGTGGTCGGCGCTGCTCAATGAAAGCAGAAACTGTCTTCTCAAGCTTTTTTGTTTCAAATTCGCTTAGAGCCATATTCACATAACGCTTTAGTTAAGCGGCGCGTGCGCAGCACGCGTCCGGTGGAGGGCCGCGGGCCCAGAACGAACTTTAACGCCTTGTTAGGTTTCACTGAACCCTGCCTCCGCTTACATGTTGCTGAAAGCCTTCTCGTGCCTCGCCGATGAATATCAGAAGCTGATCCTCTGGAACACGATCTACAAAAATGTTGTTCCGTTCTGCTTCAACGCTCAGTAGATCAGCTGCTTGATTGGTTGGGATAAACAGTTTCTTTGGAAATTGCTGTTTATGAGAATGCCCACCTTTCAATAAACGTTTGGACTCCAGTTGCGATGGCTCTGATGAACCAGCACGAACGAATTCTGTGCCGAGAATCATGCAGCTTGCTGCGTCCATCAGTGCGAAAACGTTAAAATCGCCATCTACTTCGGTTACCACCGGTGCATCATTTAACTTGAATGCTATCCAAGCCTCGTTTATCTGAAACTGACTCGGGTTGAACACCAATATCTCCTCCTTCTGAGACCTAACGTCTAAGTTAACCGGCGCCGAGCGTTAGCGAGGGAACCTGGGACGCGTAGTGACCCAAGCGTCCGGTTTAACGCCTTGTTAGATTTCTTGCACACTGTGAATCCGTTCAACCAATGGTTCCAACTGGCGACTTCCATGAATTACCGCAACAATCAGAATTCGCTCCGATTCAACTCGATAAATGATGCGGTATTTATGAACAAACCGCTCACGATAATCTGGATTTCTAATTTCCGGTACTACTCTGCCCAATTCGGGGTGCTCTGGAATGGAATCTGTGAGTGACACGATACGAGAGACAACGGCTCGCGCGTAATAGCTTGAATCTCGTTCTATGTAGAGCGCGATGGCTTCAACATCTTCAACAGCTTCGGGCGACCACCTCAGTTGTCGAGCCATTTCCCCAGTCGCTGCTTAGCTTCAGTTTGTGAAAGCGTTCCCTCTGATTCAGCCCGTTCTACACCACGTTTCACCTTCTCAAGGACATAAAGATGGTATTGAATGTCCTCAAGGCTGGTGTCATCTGGCAATGATTCCAGCATTGACGCCACTTCTGATTTAGCAGTGCTCATTGATTTAACCTCTGATCTAATCGCTCAATCTTACCCCTTCGGTATGCCCAAGAATCTAAC
>PVMK01124185.1_pt1 | contig 35341 bp, 34 predicted proteins | sample 1853481 | NCBI WGS metagenome assembly PVMK01 (sample SAMN08533507, study PRJNA380276) | Marine sediment metagenome, whole genome shotgun sequencing project. | reverse complement strand
GATATTTGCTGTTGTCGATGATCAGTGCCGCACCGACAGCCTGTCCGCATTGTGACGTTCCTGCGCCCCTGGGCAGGATTGCAACGCCGGCATCGGCAGCGATTTCCAGCGCGCGCAATGCATCATTCGTTGTCCGCGGAACAGCGACGCCTATTGGCCTTATCTGGTAGATCGATGCATCGCTGGAATATCGGCCAAGCGAAAAATCGTCGAACAGGACTTCGCCGTCAATTTCGCGCTCGAGCCTTTTCTGCAGTTCTTTCATGCCAATTCAATTGTAGGCGGCTTGGTGTATCTTATGTACCTTCGTTTAAGTTCCGTGGCTTCATAACAAGATGAATAAGAGTAGCGGCCCTCATTTTCTGCAGGTACCGGGACCCACCAATGTTCCGGATCGTATATTGCGCGCAATGGCCGCACCGGTCATCGATCACCGCGGCCCGGCATTCGCGGCACTCGGCCACGAAGTCCTTGCGGGGATTAAGCCGGTATTCGGCACCGATCGTCCGGTAATAATCTACCCGTCTTCGGGCAGCGGCGCGTGGGAGGCGGCACTGGTCAACACGTTGTCGCCGGGCGACCACGTCCTGACTTGCGAGACCGGGTTCTTCGCTCTGCTGTGGCACAAAATTGCTACGCGCTTAGGGCTTGAAACGACGGTCATCGAGACGGACTGGCGTCACGGCGCTGATCCGGTCGCGATTGAGGCGGCACTCGTCGCGGACGGCGAGCACGCCATCAAAGCAGTGTGCATCGTGCATAACGAGACATCGACCGGTGTCGTGAGTGATATCGCAGCCGTTCGCAGATCTATTGACGCAGCCGGCCACCCGGCACTGCTCATGGTCGACGCCATATCCTCCCTCGGGGCGATCGACTGTCGCATGGATGAGTGGCAAGTCGATGTGACCATCGGCGGATCGCAGAAAGGGATGATGCTGCCACCAGGTCTGTCGTTCAACGCGATTTCCGACAAAGCGCTCGCGGCTGCCGATATCGCGCAGTTGCCAAAATCGTATTGGAGCTGGGCTGACATGCTGGCGGCGAACAGCACGGGCTTCTTCCCGTACACGCCGGCTACAAGCCTGCTCTACGGATTGCGTGAATCGATCAACATGCTCAATGAGGAAGGCCTGGAGAACGTATTCGCTCGTCATTCCCGGCACGGGGCAGCGACCCGCGCCGCCGTTGCAGCCTGGGGCCTCGAAACAGTTTGCGCTGACCCCGATCAGCACAGTGCGGCGCTTACCGCCGTGCTAATGCCTGACGGTCACAGCGCCGATGGCTTGCGAGAGATCATCCTCGAGAACTTCGACATGTCACTGGGTATGGGGCTCGGGCGACTTGCTGACACGGCATTCCGCATCGGTCATCTGGGCAGCTTCAACGACCTGATGCTGGCCGGCACACTGTCCGGCGTCGAAATGGGGCTTGACACTTGCCGGTGTGCCGCATGCATCCGGTGGGGTGCAGGCAGCGCTCGATCTGTTGGCGGACGCCGCGCCGACTTCAGCCGCACGCGCCTGAGACCACGATGGATCCCGCCAGCGCCGTCGCAACCAGCCCCCTCGTCGCGCTGCTCGGCTTCCTCGGCGTCATCGTTGTTTTGTTGTGGCTCATTGCAAAGTGGCGCTGGCATGTATTCCTCGCCCTGCTGGTTCCGTTAATGCTGTTCGGCCTGATACCCGGCGTGCAGACCAACAACTTCATTGCCGCATTCGAGAAAGGCTTCGGTAACACGCTTGGCTCGATTGGTGTCGTTATCGTACTCGGCTCGATTATCGCGGAGGCATTGCGCCACACGGGCGCCATCCAGACCATCACACGCACGATGATCAAGGTCGTCGGCTCATCGCGCATGCCACTGGCCTTGACCCTGACGGGATTCGTACTCGGCATCGCGATCTTTTCGGATGTCGCTTACGTGATCCTCAATCCGCTCGTCCACTCAGCGGCAAAGATGATGAACGTCACGATCGGCGTCATGTCGATCGGCCTCGTTGGCGCATTGCAGTTGACGCACGCGATCGTGCCACCCACGCCTGGCCCCCTGGCTGCCGCAGCAATCGTCGGTGCCGATATTGGCGCGACGATCGTTTTTGGCGCCATTGCGTGTCTCGCCGGATCTCTCGCAGCCTGGATCTGGGGACAGTATGTGGTCGGACCGCGAATCAAGACGATGCCATCAGATGAATATGTCAGCGACGATTTCCTGGCAAGCGCACAAGGCGCGAAACTGCCGGGCACCTGGAATTCCTACGCGCCGATTGCAGTACCCATTCTTTTAATATCGGCGCAGAGCATTTCGCGTTTGTTTCTTGACGAAGACCACATCGTGCGCACGGCACTGGCCTATATTGGCTGGCCCGTTGCTGCACTAAGTGTCGGCGTCTGGCTCTCGTACCGCAACATCAACACACCTGAACAGCGCAAGGCCTCGAAGTCGCAATGGATCGAGGATGCGTTGCGTCTGTCGGCGATGATCCTGGTCGTTACGGGACTCGGCGGATCCTTGAGTGAGATTCTTAAAGGGACGCCCGCCGTCGATTTTGTCAGCGGATTTTTCGCCGATTACGGCCTGCCCGCCATCCTTTTGCCATTCGTCATCGGCATCATCGGCAATATGATCACCGGCTCTACGACGGTCGGTGTCATCACCGCTGCATCGCTCGTCGCACCCATGCTCGGGAGTCTCGCATTATCACCGGAAGCGGCGATGCTCGCCGGCGCGTCGGGGTCTGTCATCATCAAGTACGTCAACAGCAGTTACTTCTGGGTGTGCACTTCGCTCAGCAAGCTGCCAGTCAAGGATGCAATACTGGGTTATGGCGGCGCGACCCTGATTGGCGGCATCGTCTCTTTCGCCGTCGTCTGGGTGATGTGGGCGTTCGGTGTCATTTAAGAAAAGCGAGAAAAAAGGGGTCGAACCGAATTGTTTACAGGAATACATCGCGGCCATAGAACAAATCTGAATAATCGGTTCGACGCCTTTATTCACAACGACAATTGAACTGAATTTAATTGGAGAAAGTATTTTGAAAACTGTAGCTGTATTTTTTGCCTGGCTCGGGCTCGTCGCCTCGGCTCACGGCGAGCAACGCTTCGAGTTCGCATCGTTCGCGATACCCGAAGACGGAAGGATCGTCGTGCCTGTCGCTGAAGGTGAGTCATTAAGTGGCATTGCCGCAACTATCGATCAGCGAACAAACGGCGCACTGACGGTTGCAGCGACGGAAGCAGCATTCACCGGTGAGGCCAATGCATCGGTGACGCTGTACGGTGTGACGCCATACTCACGTATCGACCTGATCGGTGTCGGCGCAGAAACTGTCACTCGTGCTACTGCGGAAAATTTTGGCGGCACAGCAGCATCGTTGCTTGCCGATACGACGGGTGGCTCGGTCCAGGTTCTTTGGAACGTCGCAAATGAGGATTCGGAAGCAACCGCGGCTCGTGTCGCGTTTGGTTATTCTCTGCGCAGCTATCGTTTCGATAAATACCAGGCGGACAGGGTGGATCCGGACACGCTACCCGTCGTCCGTATGTTGAGCGACGACAATTCCGCCGCGACGTTCAATGATGACCTCGCACACCTTGCAGCAGGCGTCTACTTTGCGCGCGACATGCCCTCGGAGCCCGCGAATGTCGTGTACCCCCAGGTGTTCGTCGACAGAGCGCGCGCGTTATTCGATGGACTCGACAACGTCGAGATCAAGGTGCTGGATGAGGAAGACCTGCAGCGCCTGGGCATGGGCGCGCACTGGGGCGTCGGCAAGGGATCGTCGCGACCACCGCGGCTCCTGATCATCGAATACATGGCTGGCGGTGATAGTCCGCCCGTCGTGCTTGCCGGCAAGGGCATCACTTTCGATACCGGCGGCATCTCCCTTAAGGGCAATGACGGCATGTGGGCGATGAAGGGCGACCTTGGTGGCGCGGCTGTTGTTACCGGGACCGTCCTTGCCGCCGCGCGACGCGGTGCGATATCAATGTCGTGGCCCTCGCCGCGCTTGCCGAAAACATGCCCTCGGGCACCGCAATTCGACCGGCGACATACTGACGTCGATGTCCGGCATTACGATCGAGATCCTTTCCACCGATGCCGAGGGGCGACTGGTGCTTTCCGATGCGGTGCACTACGGCCAGGTCACCTATGAGCCGAGTGTGTTGATTGATGTCGCGACGCTGACAGGGTCGGCAGGCCGCGCGCTCGGCGATGACTATGCTGCAGTCTTTGGACGTCATGACGAACTGATCGAGCAGCTTTCGGCAGCATCCGAAGCGGCGAACGAGGCGCTTTGGCGCCTGCCGCTTGATGACTCACACTTCAAGCAGATCGAATCCGATTATGCTGATATCAAGAACAGTGGCGCCGGTAATCCCGGTGCAAGTGCCGGCGCTGCCTTCATCGGCTCGTTTGTCGCCGAGGACCAGGTGTGGGCACATTTCGATATCGCTGGCGTGGACCTGCTTGAGGAGGACAGGCCGACTATTCCCAAGGGTTACTCGGGCTGGAGTGTGCGGATACTCGACGAATACCTTCGTCGTCACCATCAATAGTAGTTAAAGGGGTCGAACCGCATTTAGGTCAGTCAGACAATTGCCAATTCGCAAAAATAGGGCAATCCCGTTGATGTCACATCGATTCGAAAATGGTACGAGCATGAAGTGTCGGGTTGCATGTGCAGCACGCACTCGCCCGCTGGGCGGGCTCCTACATTTCTAATTAGCATTGTAGGAGCCCGCCCAGCGGGCGATTGCCCACGTCCACAAAAATACGTAAGAATTCCACCATGGAGACAAAGGGTCGAACCGAATATTGAATAATCGGTTCGACCCCGGTTTTTCTATGGTGGTATTGTCTGGTCAGTTTTGGAACCAGAGTTGAGGGAACGATCGATGCGCCGCGTAACAATCTTGTCATGTATTCTCCTGGTGAGTAGCGGGCTGTCAGCCCAGGACAGTCCCACTAACCCGATGACCGAATTCGGCACGACCGCCAGCAACGTCTTTTTCTACTATGAAGACGTCGAGGCCGCGACGAAATTCTACAAAGAGGTGATGGGCTTCCACGTCGCGGCAGACTACGGATTCGCGAAAATCATGCAGGTCGCACCGAAGTCATTTATTACGCTCGTCGATCACACCAAGGGTATGCATTCGGCAGATGAGCCGAAAACCACCGCCATTGCCCTGGTCACGGATCAGCTCGACCAGTGGTGGGATTACATACAGACGCAGGACATCGAGATGCGTTCGACCGCGTATACGCCGCGAGACGGTAGCGCTCACGATGGATTTGTCGCGGTTGATCCGGAAGGCTATTTCCTGGAATTTGAGCGCTTCAACCAGCACGCCGAAAACGAGCGCTTCATGCCCCTGCTCGACGCGACGGAAACTCTGTATGCAGATTCTGCATCCAATGTGCCCAAAGGCTGGGCTTCAAGGCAACGGTGGTGTGGTTCTATTACAAGGATATGGCCGCAATTCAGCGCTTCTACGAGGACGTCATGGGTTTTGACCTCGTCGCCGACCAGGGTTGGGCGAAGATATACCGTATCGGTCCAACGGGGTATTTTGGGCCGGTGGACGAGCAGCGGGGGATGCACAATTACACAGAGAAAAAAGCCGTCACGCTGTCACTGATAACGGGTGACATTGATGGCTGGTACCGGTACGCGTCTGAGCACAGAGCGATAGAGATGCGCTCGGAAGACATTTCCGATACGGAGCGCTACCGCGCTTTCGTCGGTTACGATCCCGAGGGCTACTACCTCGAGTGGGACGTATTCAAATCAGTCACAGACAACGAAAAACTGATTGAAGCAATTGACGAGTAAGAAAATCGCGAAAAGGGGTCGATTCTCCTGCAATTTCTGCCAGATGGGGCTCCAGGCATACGTAATCAGAGCAATATCATCAATTCATCACGTACCCATCAGGTACGTGCGCAGTGACTCGAACAGAATCCTCACATTGGCTTTGCCGATGACACACCAGAAAAAGGGGATTCCAATGAATGACAGACCGATAGTAGAGAGCAAAGAGCATGGACTGGCCTCAGTCGCGTTGCTCCTAATGGTTTTTTGCCTCACAGGGTGCGGCGGTACGAAAATTCTCAAGGAGCCAAAGAACCTGGATTTACAGGGGTCGCTGGTGGTTGAGTCCGATGGGAAGCTTACTGCTGGCTTCGATTGGGTCATTGTGCGTGACGGACCGGGAACCTGGGCGAAGAATGCAGATTGGGATGAGTACCTGTTTCGTATACACAATACCTCGGATGACGAAATCTCGATCGAAAGCGTCGTTATTTATGACTCATTGGACACGATGATCACTTCGGACTCCAGCCGGAAGCAACTCATCAAGGGAAGCAGAGCAGCGTCGAAGCGTTATAAAGAAGAGGGGCTCAAAGTTAAAGCTGGCCTCGGTGGCATGGGACTCGTTGCTGTTGGTGGCACGTCTCTTGTATCCGGCGCAGCGCTCGGCACGGCCGTTATGTTTTCGACGGGCACGACCGCAGCAGCAGCAGGTGTGGTGGCTGCAGGAGCAATCCTTGCGGCGCCTGTACTGGTGGTCGGGGGAATTTTCCGCAGCGTGAACAATAACAAAGTGGCGAACGAAATAGAGGATCGGCAGACGAACCTGCCACTAACATTGAACGCCGGCGATGCGACCGCGGTGAACATTTTCTTTCCGCTGTCACCATCGCCGACCAGAATCGAGATCAGCTACTCGGACGCGGACGGTCAGCATCTGTTAACAATGAACACGGGCGAAGCGCTTGACGGGTTGCACCTGCGCGTACCTGAGCAAGAGATAGCCTCTGATTGAAAGCGAATTGAATAACGCCTGCCGAGTCTGCCGTCGCAGCGGCACGGCCACGCGGCGTGTTTCATCCGAATACGAATGTTATATTGCGACTCCGCAACCGTCATCGTCGAGCCTGGCGATGTGATTGGCGACGAATAATAATAATCGGGGCGCTATGTACGACGATTTCCTTGCATTGATCAGCTACATCAGTGATTTGTTGTGGGCGCTGCCGACGATGATATTCATCGGTTTCGTTTCTGTTTATCTCACGATAAAAGCCCGTTTTTTCCAGGTCAGCCATTTCGGCTATATCCTGCGCAGCACGTTCGGACAGTTGTTCGATCGCTCCGGCGATCAGGACAGAGACCGCATGACGCCGTTTCAGGCAACGACGACATCTTTGGCCGGTACGGTTGGTATGGGCAATATGGCCGGCGTTGCCACGGCGTTATCAATCGGCGGGCCTGGTGCTATTTTCTGGATGTGGGTACTGGCATTCTTTGGCATGATCACCAAAGCAGCCGAAATCACGATTGCGGTGCATTACCGGGACATTGACGAGCACGGCCATATCAACGGCGGTCCCATGTATTACATTCAGCGGGCACTTGGCTGGAAGTTCCTCGCCATTCTGTTCAGCATTGGCATTACCATCAACGCATTTTTCAGCTCTTCTTTGTTGCAAGCGCACACCGTCGGTCGGGCCTTCGATGCAACTTATGGAATCAACCCCTATATAACCACTTCGGTCATGGCCATCGTTACGGCGTCTGTTGCGGTGGGCGGTGTTCGCAGGATTGGACGAGTTTGTGAAAAACTGGTGCCGATGATGACGTTCCTGTACATGGCGGCCGGCCTTGTCATCGTCATCGCCAATCTGGGGCAGCTGCCGGACGTATTTGCACAGGTCTTCAAGTATGCGTTCGCGCCGGCTCCTGCACTTGGCGGATTCGCCGGCGCCGCTGTCATGTCGGCGATTCAAATGGGTATGGCGAGAGGCATGCTGTCCAATGAGGCCGGCCTGGGTACGGCGCCTATGGTGCACGTGAATGCTGAAACAGAACACCCATTCAAGCAGGGGTTGTGGGGTGCAGCAGAGGTCTTCATCGATACCACGATTGTCTGCTCGATTACGGCCATTATCATCCTCTCATCCGGCGTCCTGGCGAACGGCAGCACCGGCATTGAAATGTTGCTCGCTGCGTTTTCGACTTATTATTCTCCGGACCTGGCGGGTGCCTTCATCTCAATCTCGATACTGACATTTTGCCTGTCAACGCAGATCGGATTTTTTATCTACTTTAAGACGGCGATGGTGAGTTTGTTTGGTGAGGACATTTTTCATTACGTGAAATGGATATATTTCATGCCTGGTGTAATATTTGCAGGCATTACCAACGTTGATCAGTTGTGGGCGCTGGCAAATATATCCGTCGCAGTCAGCGCGTTGCCGAACCTGGTTGCGTTGCTATTGCTTAGCGGTGTGTTTATCACGTTGATGCGTGACTATCTCAACGGAGACTACAAATACGCCACCGCCATAATCGACAAGAGCAAGAACTACGTCAAAGTCGCGGGCAAACCATAAATTTCTGATCGCTGGAGTAATCAATAAATGGCAACACATCGGCTTGATGAGACCGCAGCCGGGGTCTATATCATTTCCGCCACGCCGTTCACCGACGATGGTGAACTGGACCTGGACAGTGCAACCAGACTGGTCGATTTCTATATCGACAAGGGTGTTACAGGGATCACTATTCTCGGGATGATGGGTGAGGCACCCAAGCTTTCGCCGCAAGAGTCTGAGAAATTCCTCTCCACTATTTTGAATTATGCAGATGGCCGTGTACCCATCGTTGTCGGTGTGTCGCACGCGGGTCTGAGCAACCTTACATCCCTGGCAAGAGTCAGCATGGAAAAGGGTGCCGCAGGCGTCATGATCGCGCCAACAAACGGCCTCGGTACTGACGAAAAGATCTACAACTATTTCAGCCAGGTGTTCGCGGCACTCGGCGATGACATTCCGGTGGTTTACCAGGACTACCCCTACTCCACGAAATCGGAAACTTCTGTCCCCGTGTTCAACCGGCTGGTGACGGATTTCGAGCAGCTGGTCATGCTGAAACACGAGGACTGGCCCGGACTAACCAAAGTCACGCAGGTCCGGCAAACAGCAGAACAACAAGGCATTCGACGAGTGTCGATCCTGGTCGGCAATGGCGGCTTGTATCTCCCGCAGGAATTACAGCGCGGTGTCGACGGCGCGATGACCGGGTTTGCGTATCCGGAAATGCTGGTTGAGGTTGTACGGCTTCACCATGCAGGTGAGGTCGACAAAGCGGAAGATCTGTTTGACGCCTATTTGCCGATTGTTCGCCACGAACAGCAACCCGGTTGGGGGCTTGCCGTGCGCAAAGAGATATTGCATCGGCGTGGCATAATTACCTCGCCGAAGGTCCGCGCGCCTGGCCCGAAACTTACGGCGACGGATCATGCAGAATTGACCCGACTGATGAATAGGCTCGAACGAAACCTGGAGGCTTTGTGAAATGGATCTTGGATTGAAGGGAAAGAAAGCACTAATACTGGCGTCGAGCCAGGGTCTTGGGCTTGGCGTCGCGACCGCTTTGTGTGCGGAAGGCGCCGACGTACTCATTTGTGGTCGCGTGGAAGACAAATTACGTAACGCCGCTGATGCACTCACATCAGCTGGATCAGGCACCGCAACTTACCTGGTTGCCGACCTCGGCGATCCGTCGTCAGCTGCCGCGCTCTTCGCCGCCGCTACAGAATCACTTGGCGGCGTGGATATACTCGTTAACAATACCGGCGGACCCCCACCGGGGACAGTCGAAGCACAGGCAACAGACACCTGGCAAAGTCAGTTCGACACGATGGTCGTGCGCTTGATAGAGATAACGAATCTCTGTCTGCCGGGAATGCGGCAAAACGGCTGGGGCAGAATTCTGACGCTGGCTTCATCCGGAGTCCAGCAACCGATTCCAAACTTGAGTATTTCGAATACCATTCGCTCGGCGCTGGTTGGCTGGAACAAATCACTGTCGAATGAAGTGGCTGCGGACGGTGTCACGGTCAATATTCTTGCTCCGGGGCGCATCAATACGGCCAGGACTGAGCAGTTGGATGCCGCTGCTGCTGAGCGGCAGGGAAAAACAGTTGCCGAGATCAACGCTGCGTCAAGAGCGACTATTCCGACAGGTCGTTACGGCGACGTTGCAGAATTCGGTTCAGTTGCCGCTTTCCTTGTCAGCACGCGGGCAAGTTACATCACCGGCAGCGTAATTCGTTGTGACGGCGGCTCAATTCGCAGTGTCTGATCAAGGTGGCGAGCATGAATAAACTCGATCTGAAAATCAGCGGCGGAACCGTTGCCAATTCGGCAGAAACATTCACTGCGGATGTCGGCATCAGGGATGGGCTGATTGTTGCCATTGGCAAGTCGATCGGTGCTGCGGACAGGGAGATCGACGCAAGCGGCAAGCTGGTTTTGCCGGGAGGTATTGAAGCACACTGTCACATCGAGCAGGAATCCTCCGGAGGCATCATGACCTTCGACGACTATTATTCAGGTAGCGTATCTGCCGCCTATGGTGGCAACACCTGCTTTGTACCCTTTGCCGCACAACACCGAGGACAAAAGCTCAAAGACGTGCTCGAGACATATCATCATCGTGCGGCAACAAAATCCGTTATCGATTACTCCTTTCACCTGATCATATCGGACCCGACTGACGAGGTGCTGCACGAGGAACTGCCGCGCGCCATTGAACAGGGTATTACCTCGTTCAAGGTGTACATGACCTATGACCGCCTGATCGTCGACGACGGGCAATTGCTGGACATATTGGAAACGGCGAAAAAACACGGCGCGCTTACGATGGTGCACGCGGAAAACAATGCGATGATCAAGTGGATCAGCGACAAGCTGGTTGACTCCGGTCACGGCGCACCAAAATACCACGCGCCCAGCCATCCACGTACGGCCGAGTCCGAAGCCATTAATCGCGCCATTGCGCTCGCCAGTTTCCTGGATACACCGATACTCATTGTGCACGTATCGACTGAGGCCGGCGCCAGGATTATTGCCAGGGCGCGCTATGCAGGACACAAGGTTTTTGGCGAGACCTGTCCACAGTACATGTTTCTCAATGCAGAGCAGATGGACTTGCCTGATATGCACGGCGCGAAATTCTGTTGCAGCCCGCCGCTGCGGGACAGGGCATCACAGGAAGAGATCTGGCGTTGTTTGCAAAACGGCACGTTCCAGGTTTATTCGTCAGATCACGCGCCGTATAAATTTGATGACAGCGGCAAATTGCACGCCGGACCGAAACCGGACTTCAAAAAAATAGCGAACGGGCTCCCGGGTATCGAGCTACGCCTGCCGCTGCTGTTTTCCGAAGGTTACATCAAGGGCCGCATCTCACTGAATCATTTTGTGGCGTTGGCGGCCACAAACGTATCGAAGATCTACGGTCTTGATCATTGCAAGGGATCAATTACTGAGGGCAAGGATGCTGACATTGCTATCTGGGATCCGGATGTGCAGCGAACGATCCGGGCCGAAGATATGCACGACGATATGGATTTCACTCCTTACGAGGGCATGCAGATTACTGGCTGGCCGACTACGGTGATTCAGCGCGGCAATGTACTCATTGAGAATGATGAGCTAATCGCGGCACGGGGCTGCGGTGAATTCGTTCCGCGGAAGAAAATTGACTGCACCGGAATGCCCGGTGTTCTTGCGCCGGAACTCGATCCAGACAAAAACTTCGGTGTCGATCTTGGTTTATGACAATGGGTCGCGTGCTAATCATCAACCCAAACTCAAATACCAGCGTAACGCAGGGACTGCGTGACGCGTTAGCGTTGCTCGAAGGCGCACAAAACCTGGACATCGACTGCGTGGAACTGGCCGATGGGCCGTTTGGAATTGAAACGGACGAGGACAGGCAATCCGTAGTGCCGCTGCTGGTACGCGAAATATCGTCACGACAAGATGACTATGATGTCTTCGTTATCGCCTGTTATTGCGATCCAGGCCTGGCCGAATGCAGGGCTATTTCCGAAAAGCCTGTTCTTGGCATCAACGAGAGTGCGGCTAAGCTGTCTGCGTCATTGGGAGCAAAATTTGGCGTGCTCGCACTGGGACAGGAATCCATCGAGCGCCACATCGCATACGTGCGTGAAATTGGCATGCAGGACTATCACGCAGGCGAACGGCCACTCAACATCACTGTTGATGAGTCCGCTAACGATCCGAATACGTTGCAAAAAATAATAGAGACCGGCCGCGAGTTAATCGATGAGGATGGGGCGGAGACGCTGGTCCTGGGTTGCGCTGGCATGGCGCGGCACAGACAAGCCGCAGAAGAAGCATTGGGCGTACCGGTCATCGACCCGGTGCTGGCGGCGGCAACTCTGGCCGTGCAAGCGCTACAAAACGACCGCTCCTGACTGCAATAGGGGTCGAACCGATTTTGAGGCTGCATTCGCTAACAAATCCTATGTCTGTCAAACTGGTCCGCGCACCCGAATAACCAATAATAATTAATTTAGGGGAAGTTCTATGACTAATAAGAAATACTTCAGTCGCCTGATTGCCATTGTGGCAGTGGTGATGCTGGTGCCTTTGGCAGGCTTCGCCCAGGATGAAGGGCCGGGGTACATCCAGGTACGTACGATGTTTGTCAAATCGGGAAGGATCGGTGATTTCCTGGAGCTGCAAGCAGAATTTGCCAAGGCCGGGAAAGCCGCCGGCCTGTCCAGGGATTTTTGGCAGGAGGTTCGCGGAGAGAACGGTGCCTTTCACGCAGTAAGGAGCATCGACAAACTGGCTGAAAATGATGCTGGTTTCCAGGCACCAATGGAGGGAGAAGCCTGGGACAAATGGATAGCCGCATTTAACGACACTGTGGATCGATCGACTTTCCAAATATTGCGAGTTCAGCCGGGTCATAACATCCCGGCGGCAGAGGATTCTGAGACGAACCTGATGCTGCTCCGGTATCGAACCGTAGCACCGGGTCGTGGTGGTGACTATCGTGCCTGGATCGAGAACGACCTGCTTCCGGCAATCAGGAAAGGCGAATTCCAGGGTTTCAGCTACATCAAAATGCACATGGGCGGCAATCCCAACACCTGGATCAGCGCGACGCAGTATCCGAACTGGGCTGCCATGGACGACACAGGCATTTTTTCACACATGAGTGGGGAAGATATCTCTGCGCTGTTGACGAAATCGAATGACATGGTCGTAGATAGCGAGGTAAAAATATTGCATTATCGTGCGGAGCTGAGTTTCTAAAGAAACTTACCGGCAATACTTGCCCCGCAGGCTTGTTAGTTTGCGGGGCAATACGAATGCGACTCGTGATCTGGTGCCGGGCACCACATAATTTACTTATTTTTCAATAAAGGTACCGGGCAAGACTGCTGTGCAAGATTGATAGCAGTTCTTGCAATTGTCGACGCTTAGTAGCCCTTTTCCATGTCTATGACATTGAGCAACTTGTCGCCGGCGATATACCGGCGAAGGTTTTCGCGGTACAGCTGCCAGACCGTATCTTCGTGCTTGTCCGAGTAGTCCGAGACATGCGGTGTGATGATCACCCTCGGCATCGTCCAGAGTGGATGACCTGGCGGCAATGGTTCCGGTTCCAGTGCCTCTAGTGCGGCACCGGCAATCTTACCCTGTCGCAGCGCGTCGACCAGGTCGTCCATGACAACATGCTGGCCACGGCCCATATTGATGAAGTACGCCGATGGCTTCATTATCTCGAAGAATTCTGCGTCGAAAATCTGGTATGTCTCGGCCGTTAGTGGCAGTTGGGACAGGACAACATCCGCTTGTGCCGCAAGTTCATTGAGTTCATAGGCAAGACCGACATAATCGACGAAATCGGGTCCGTCGCGACTGCTGTTGCGGGTTGCAATTACGCGCATACCCAGTGCATTGGCACGCCTTGCAATCTCGGTACCGACTGTTCCGAGACCGGCAATCAGCAACGTCCTGCCGTCCAATTCCCAGTCAATGTTGGGATCCTTGACTCTGTCGGTAAAGAACCGGCCCCAAATTCCCTTGTCCTGGCGACGGATGTGAATGTCGACTCCCTGGATCAAAGCAAGCATCAATGACAGTGCATGCTCGGCGATAGAAATTGAATTCACGCCGCGCTGGCTGGTCAGCACGGTACCCCGTTTCAGCATCATCTGATGCGCTTTGATTGAATCTTCTCCATCCCTGTAGAAACATCCGGCAACACCGCTGCTGCTTGACTGCGTCCAGTGAGTTTCGGGACCGAGAGCAAAGATGAGGGCCGGGCTGCAACCGATTCCGAGCACCGCCTGCGCATCCTGCAGCGCCCCGCTCGCTATCGCTTCGTCGCTCGTCTTGAAAACCTCGAATTCGACTCCCGGCGCGACTTTGGAAATCCATTCGATGCGCGCCTCCGTGGTGCCGAGCGAGCCCGGACCGTAAATGTCACGAACGACAATTTTCTTGATCGGCGCCCATTCCGGAAGATCGCGCATAGCAACAGGCCCCTCACGCATGTTGTAGTGCTCGATCAATCTTTTTTTGACCGTATCCAGTTCTTCAGTTGTGGGAGTGCTTGTCTGCGCCAACGCAACAGGCCCAACGAAGCAGGCAAGGATTGCCAAAACTGCGACATTGGCCCATGGTTGTGTCAAATATTTTCGATGCATGAGTCGACTCCGTTAGTTTTAGGTTCCGGTTCGGTTTGCGGTACCAGCATTTTCAATAGTATCAGTGCAACGAACAGGATCGAGTGAAAAAGGGACCGGGTCAATAAGGTGTCGAATCAGGGAATTGCCGATTCGGAGGCAGTTGCGGGAGCACATGTCGGGCTGATCGCCATCGGTGCAGGGCTGTCAATCGTCGGCAATCGCCCGCATCCGCAGAATCTGTATAAACTACCGAGTAACAATACCGTGCGCTAATCCCGAACCAGGAAAAACATGCGAATCCTAAGACACCTGCCAATTCTGACCGTTGCCCTCCTCGTCTCACCAGCAATAGCGCAGAATTACGACCTGCCGATTCGGGAACATGTTTTTGAGAACGGTTTACGACTGCTGGTCATTGAACGACTTGGTGAGCAGCGGGTGGTCAGCAAGATATTCACTGATATGGGCGCGCTCAACGAAACGCCGGGTCAGTTCGGGGCGGCGCACTTTCTTGAACACCTGATGTTCAAGGGAACGCCCACGCTCGGCTCCAGGGACTGGGAGCGGGAAAAGGCGTTGCACGAGCAGATTGGTGTTGCGGAAGACGCGCTGATTGAAGAACTCAATCGATCGCGGAATGATCTTCGCCAGCGCGGCGTGTTTCATGACTACCAGCACCAGGAGACGACGCCACGGCTGGAGGAGCTGCGGACACTGATCGATTCGCTCAACCAGCAGGTGCTGGAACTCAATGATGAGGGTCCGACGAAGATCTGGTACCAGGCCTATGGTGGATCGCGCCTGACCGCGACCACGGAGCAGGAATACATGAAGTTCGACCTGGATCTGCCGGCGGACCGGGTTGAGTTATTCCTGCGGGTTGAGGCGGACCGCATGCAGAATTCCGTATTCCGCAACTTTGATGCGGAACGCATGATCCTGGTCGAGCAACGGCTCGGCGACCTGAACCGTGCGGAAACGGAATACCGCGAGGCGATGAATTCACTGGTCGGCAGGGCCTCGATGGTCTACGTGCCCGAAGGCTACGCCAACGATTTCGAGCAATACACACGACGCTATCAGCGCGAGTTGTACGAGACTTACTTCGTGCCCAACAACACGACACTGATCTTCATCGGCGGCGTCACGTTGGAGGACATGACGCCGCTGGTCGAAAAGTACTTCGGTCATATGCAAAGGCGCCCGGAGCCTGCACGCTACCAGGGGCGGGAACCCCTGCCCTCCGCCGAGAAGCGACTCAACTGGCGCAGCAACACACTGGCGCCGCGCGTGGAGATTCGTTACCAGGTTCCCGGCGTCGGTCATCCCGACAGGCCGGGTTTCGACGTACTGGCGGAGGCGTTTGAAGCACATTTGCAATCTGTTGTCTCTGCAGCCGGCATCGGGGGCAAGCTTGATATCAATACCCGCGTGGTGCACACCTCGCGATTCGGCGTGCCCGCATCGATCAACATCGAACTGGTGCTGAAAGATGCCGCGCAGATCGCAAAGGCTGAAAGCGTGTTGCTGGATGAATTGCAGCGACTCGGCGAGGAGACACTGCCGGCTGATGACGTTGCCCTTGCGGTCAAGAAACTGCGCACGCAGTGGTACCGGACCGCCGTTGACCCGAATGCACTGGCATTTCAGATCGGCCATTTCCAGATCATGGACAGCTGGCAGACGCTGCAACCGTATCTCGAGACCAGAGATGCGACCAGCGAAGAGGATTTGCGAGAGCTGGCCGGCAAATACTTCATCGCGAAGAATCGTTCGATCGGTGTTGTCCTGCCAGGGGAGTCGCGACCATGAAAAAGCTGCTCCTGATCGCTGCTTTGTTTGCAGCGCCGGCATTGTCACAAGAACTGCCACATCCGCGCGACATGGACCTGCCGGAGAGCAACTACACGCGCCCTGATCCGGTCGACTATCAGCTTGTACTGGAAAACGGTTTGATCGCTTACGTTGCCGCTGCCGACCAGGTGCCGCTGGTCACGATGAGCGCATTCATTCGTGCCGGCAAGGTCAGCGACGATAAGCAGGGAAGCGCCGAGGCCTTGCTGGATGCGCTGCAGAACCCCGGCTTGTCAGAGACGGACCGTGGCGATTTCAAAGCTGCCCTGAAGCGGATGACGGCGGAGTTTAGCGTCGAAATGCACGATGAATGGACAGAGATCACGCTGAACGTGCCGGCGGAAGACCGCGATGAGGCGCTGTCGATGTTTGCCGGTTTGTTACGCGACCCTGCGATATCCGCGGCTAACATTGAACGTGCGGCAAGTAGTGCTGTGCCGGTGGATAGTGATCTTGGTGGTGAGTCCGGTCCGGCACTTTATGCGGGATCGCTGGATGCTGCGGTCGAGCATTTTTATGCAATTCTTTACAACGAGCATCCCTATGGCGTGCAACCGACGGCGAAGGACTTTGCCGATCTGGACGCAGCAGACATTGCCGGCTTTCACGCGCGCTACTTCGTGCCCGGCAATATGACGCTTGCCGTCGCCGGCGATATTGACGTGGATGAGATCAACAGCCAGCTGGTTGATCTTTTCGATGGCTGGAGTGCATCTGCCGTGCCTGAGCCAGAACAACTGCCCTCGCCGACCGCGGCGAAAAAAGCGCTGCACCATTTTCCGTCAGACAAATTGCAGGCCTGGCTGGTATTCGGGCATGACCTCCCGCAGGTCCCACTCGAGGACCAGGCAGCACTGGAAGTCATGAATTACATCCTGGCCGGTGGACATCTGTGGACGCGAATGACGATTGAGACGCGTTACAAGTATGGCTACACGAACGACGCCAGCGGCTTCCTGGAGGACAAATGGTTTGGCCCGGGCGGCTACAACTTTCGTTCTTACAGCAGGCCGGAAGTCATCAGCAACATTTACGAGAACATGATAGATGAGGTTATCCGCATTCGCAGTGAAGAAGTGACCGGGGAAGAACTGTTCGTCGCCAAAGGCGCACTGGCGGAGGGCGCATTCCAGGTCGCCTACCTTGACGGTTACGCAGCGACATACAGTTTTGCCCTGGAACGATTGCGCTACGGAAATCATGATCGCTCGGCATCATACGTGGAGAGAATTCGTGGTGTTGAGGAAGATGACGTGCTGAAGGCTGCTCGTAAATACCTGCATCCTGATGAGATGCAAGTAATCCTGGTTGGCGGGGACGCGTTTCCGCTCTGACCCCTTTACTACTTCCGATAAGTGAACAGCGGCACCATTCTCCCAAGAGAAAAAGTACAGAAAAAGTACCGGGTTTATTTATGACAACAAATAAACCCGGTACCTTTTCCTAATCTTTCTTTGACCGTATCCAGTTCTTCAGTTGTGGGAGTGCTTATCTGCGCCAACGCAACAGGCCCAACGAAGCCGGCAAGGATTGCCAAAATTGCGACATTGACCCATGGTTGTGTCAAAGATTTTCGATGCATGAATCGACTCCGTTAGTTTTGGGTTCCGGTTCGGTTTTGCGGTGCCGGCATTTTCAATAGTATCAGTGCCGTATCCACCGCTCATTGATTAACATGATCGCCGATCCTCAAAGACACTTCGCACCTGTTCCATGAGGCGCGGAATGTCTTTTCCATCCAAACCGTCGACAAGTATCGGCTTATCAATGATGAGGCGCACCTTTCCAGGCAATAGATCGAGGCTATCTGAAGGAAGAACTTCGTGTGTACCAACGATGGTTACCGGCAAAATCGGCAAATTGAGATCAAGAGCAAAACGAAATGCGCCCTTTTTGAATTTTTGGAGCTCGCCATCGCGACTGCGGGTTCCTTCAGGAAAAAATACCACCGAAGTTCCGTTACCGATCTTGCTTTGAGCAGACTTTATCGACGCCAAAGCAGCCTTACGGTTCGACCTGTCGATAAAGATGTGGCCCACTTTTTCACAGCCAATACCGACGCCAGGAATGCTGCGCATTTCTTGCTTCATCACCCATTTAAAATCAATGCCTAAGAAACCATAAAGCACAAAAACATCGTAGAAACTCTGGTGATTCGCAACAACTACATAGGATTGTTGAGGATCAACATTTTCCCGACCCGTGACCTTCACAGGCATCGGTGTCCACCAAGCATCCAAACGCGACCAAAAGGTGCCACAAATTAGACTTACCCACCGTGAAGGCAAGAAGACCGAAAGTACGATCGTCGCCGAACCGAAGAAAAGAGTCGACAAAACCAAAAAAGGCGCGCAAATAAGCCACTTGTAGGGCTGGTAAAGCATCCAGCCAAACCAGCCTAGTGGACTCAATTTACGACTTTTGGAGACAAAAGCACCCATGTCGTCCGGTAATCCTCCCATTCATAGCAGTATTCAGAAGTAGAGATCATGCTTTCGTATCACGCTATCACGGGGTCGGACCGTTCTAAGCATCAGTATCGAAAAAGATTATTGCCCTCAAACCCCGATATTGTGGCCTTAATCCCGCTATTTGGTACCGGAAATCGCCGATTAATTTACATGACGAATGAAGTCCGTTTAGTTTTCTTAAACACCCCTTTTGGTACCCGTTTTCGCCAATTACGTTGTGAATTGGTCCTTTCTTCTGGCGTTTTTCTATTCGAATCAACTGCTTGGCGAGGTCCGACCCCACCGCTCCTAACAGCGGTGAATGACAAGACATAAATTCGAATACACTATGCTTCAACGAAGTGGGAGTTTTCAATGAAGTTAAATTGGTTCGCAGTAGGAGCAATCGCTGCGGCGATCGGTGTAACTTTCGGCGCTTTCGGTGCACACGCGCTGAAATCCCGGGTGACCGAAGACCTTCTGTCTATTTTCGAAATCGGCGTTCGATATCAGATGTACCATGCGCTGGCGTTAATTGCCGTTGCCTGGGCTGCCGGACGTTGGCCAGGTAGTTTGGTCAATGCGTCGGGTTGGCTGTTTGTGCTTGGAATTCTCTTTTTCTCGGGTAGCCTGTATCTGATGACACTCACCGGTGCGCGCTGGCTGGGTGCAATTACGCCGGTAGGTGGACTTTGTTTTATCCTCGGCTGGATAGCGCTAGCTATGGCTGCGTTGAGGGGTAGCTAGTTATTATGGTGAGGTCCGACCCCACCGTTGCTACGACAGCTGCACGATCTGCTTGCCCGTTTTTCCACCCTGCAACAAATCCATAAAAGCCTGTGGCGCATTCTCGATGCCTTCGGCAATAGTTTCGCGATACTTCAACTTACCTTCCGACTCCCAACCTATCGCCTTGGTGACATACTCTGTACACGCTTCAGGGTGATCGGTAACGATGAAGCCACGCATGGTGATGCGACGACCCACCATCACCATCATTCCCCGCGGGCCCGGCTGCGGCTCTTCGGCATTGTAGTCCGCGATCATTCCGCACAGCGCTATTCGCCCGAAATCACGCATGCTCCAAAGCACGGCTTCCAACGATTCGCCACCGACGTTCTCAAACAGGACATCGACACCATCCGGGCACACCTCTTTGACGCTGCTCAGCAACGAATCACTGGTCTTGTAATTGAAGCCGGCGTCGTAACCGAACTCCTCTTTTAGAAGCGCTACCTTTTCATCGGAGCCGGCAGAACCCGATACGCGGCAGCCCAATATTTTCGCAAGCTGCCCGACGACGCTGCCGACAGCGCCTGACGCGGCAGAGACAAAGACCTGATCCTCTGCTTTCGCCTCTGCAATTTTCATCAGTCCAACGTATGCCGTCATACCTGGCATGCCCAGGATGCCGAGGTGCCAGGACAATGGCGCAGCACTCTGCGGTAACTTGCGTAACAAGTTGCCATCACAAATCGAATAGTTTTCCCAGCCGAGCATGCCGATGACGTGATCGCCTTCGGCAAGATCCGCAAAATTACTGGCGACAACTTCGCCGACTACGCCGGCCTGCAACACCTCGCCAATCTGGAATGGCGGAACGTAGGATTTCACATCATTCATTCGACCGCGCATGTATGGGTCAACGGACATGAAAATATTGCGGACCAGCACTTCGCCGTCGCCCGGCTCGCCGACCTCGCCTTCTGCCACTGTGAAATTATCGAGTGAAACCCAGCCTGACGGCCTGCTTGCGAGGAGTACCTGTTTGTTTTTCATTTTTCTTGATCCTGTTGTCGGTCCTTAAGCGAATGGTACAGCACGCCAGGCACCATGCCGGCAAAGCGCGACGGCGCGGCGAGACGCCGCTCCTACGCAGGTCCACGCACAACACCGATTGGATGGATATCCGAGAAGTGAGAAGCCCGTGCCCTTGTATGACGTAAGGGCGCTGTAGAATTCCGATTGTTATGGACCAAATGCACGCAGAGACCACATTCAGCCTCGTATTCGCTGGCAGGCTGGTGGCTGGTCGCAATGCTGCCAATGTCGAAAAAGCATTTGGCAGCCGCTTTGGTGAGGCTGCTGCGCAGTCTGTCTTCGGCTCGACTCCGCGCACACTGAAGCGGGGCTTAACTCGCGAAAATGCTTTGAAGTTCCAGCAAGTGCTCGAGCAAATTGGAATGGTCGTGCAACTGCCGTATCACGGGGTCGGACCGTTCTAAGCATCAGTATCGAAAAAGATTATTGCCCTCAAACCCCGATATTGCGGCCTTAATCCCGCTATTTGATACCGGAAATCGCCGATTAATGTACATGACGAATGAGGTCCTTTTAGTTTTCTTAAACACCCCTTTGGCACCCGTTTTTCGCCAATTACGTCGTGAATTGGTCCCTTCTTCTGGCGTTTTTCTATTCGAATCAATTGCTTGGCGAGGTCCGACCCCACCGCTCCGTATGCGTTCAAAATTGGGCAGCGACGACGAGGATTTTCGATTTGAAACTGGAGAGTTGTCGGAAGCATCGGCAAAGGTTTTGCTGAAGAAATTTGAGAAACTCTCTCATGAGTTTGACGAGCTCGCAGATCTGGATATCAGCATGCCTGAATCCAAGAAGAAGGCGTTCGCCTTGATGATTGGGTTTCGACCCTGGAATTACTGGTCGATTCTGGAGGGCGCCGCGAATGACATGGGACTGAACGCCGAACGAAGCCAGGTGGATCAGCGGGACGGGCGGTATTCACAGTAAGTGCTGCCGGTCGTTAGGAAGTGTGGCTCGCCTTGACGACGAATGACTTCGTAAGTCTGGCTCGCAGCTAGTTGGCAAGTACCGTACTCCTTCAGGTCGAAACGACCCAGTCCACCGAAACCGGCACAGGCCTGCTGCATGTCCTGAAGGAAATCCGTGTCGCACTCCTCTCGGGTCACACCGTAGGTACTGAAACCGTGCCGATAGCAAAAATCGTGGGTCACGCAGGCCGGGTGATATTTCTCAGCCTGCTGTTCGTACGTCGAACTGATGAGCAGGACAACTTCCGGTATAGAACAGCCGACTGGCTCGTTATTGCCACAAGGGTGACCAGGTTCTGTCCATGAACGTTTCTTGATGCTTCGAATGTTCGTTACAGCAATTGCGCCGTCGGGCCCTGCGATTTCATGCGGCTGCACGTCGACAACTTCGAAGCGATGCACTTCACCATCGAGCGTCGTAACCTCTATCGTGTCACCAACCTGAATGCCAGCTTTGATGTATTCGGGCTTTACGGGTATGTCGTGTGCGGGCGTAACTTGCGCGCAACCGGTGAGTAGACCTAGCAAGAAGAGGCTTGAACGATACATGTCGCTGCAGTTGTGGCCCAATGATGCGCAATGCTAACGCAGTTACCAGACAGCCACCATTTTGATCGGGGTGGATTAGAACTAATCAAGAATGTTGGGATTGGCACAATTGGGGTCAGAACATCGACACGTGGATTTTCAGAGCACAGAATTCACATTTCAACGTCACCCAGGGTAACCCAGAAGCACGTTTTACGGCCGATTCTTAACACGGTAGGCCACCTTGGGTGACGGTAGCTGATCCTGGTATGGCACCAAAGTGGGCGCAGAGAAAGCTGGCAATTTGATTCGACCGCAATTTCGCCTACGAACTCCCCGCAAAAATAGATAAGTAAACTGTCCCCCGAACTCCCTAAATTGTAAATGCGGTCGAAATGGCCGAATCAGCCGTCACTGATGCCTGTTCGGTTCGCGACGTATTTGCGGATATCCAGGCTCCAGTCTTCCATCGGTGCATAGAAGCCGTATACGAACGGGCGGGCGTGCATTCCTCTTTGGACATTTTCGCAGATCGTCCAGTCCTGGCGATTGACCAGGTCCCAGAAATCCACGGCATCTGACGGGTCAAAGTCCTGTTGCTCCACCTCATCCGGATGGAATAGGAACCGACTATCGATTTCTGTGTGCTCCGGACCCGTCGGTCGCAGAATATTCACGGCAACATGATCCATGCTCATGCTGAGCATTACATTCGGATAGATCAGCTCTCCGAAGTGTCGCTCCTGTTCCGCTTTATTCAGGCCCGGGAAGGGTTTGCGCCTGGTCGTGCCACTGAACGTAAATGTGTTGGCTCCCTCTTTGTGTGGGATGCCGTCATTCCAGTCGAGTTTCGCTCCACCGCCCTTACGAAATTCCGGAACAACTTTGCAAAGCTCCGGATGCACACCGGCACAGTGGTAACACTCATTGAAGTTTTCGAGAATCACTTTCCAGTTTGCGGCGACAGAATACTTTATCTGCTTCGCGCTCACCAAGTCAGCCAGTGGATAGCGACCAAACCGCTCTGGTATGGTGCCAAGTTGATCTAAGAGCGATGTGTCGGATGATTTGACGCGAACAAAAACGAAGCCGCCCCAGCAATCCAGTGCCATCTCATACAGATGATATTTTTCTTTGACGACCTCCATATGCGGTGCGTGATGCAGCGCACCATCGAGTTTGTAGACCCACGAATGATATGGACAACGAATATTGGCCTTGAAGTTACCGATCTGTTTCTCGGCGACGAGTGAATCGACAAGTTGGCAGCCACGATGCCGGCACACGTTAAAAAATGCCCGCAACTTGTCATCTTTGCCCCGAACCAGCAGTATGCTCTCGCCCGTGAGGTTGACTACTTTGTAATCACCGCTTTTCGGAACATCACTATCCCGGGCCACACAGGCCCACTCTGCGAAAAAAATGTGTTCGCGTTCTTTCGCGAACCACGATTCTTCAAGATAGTGATCCCGGTGAAGCGTCGCTTCCATGTTTTCGTACCTTTAAACGTTGCTCAAGCGAGATTATCACAGGGAAGTATTTCTGCGTATTCACTGCATGTCACTATGTGATTCAGTGATGTGTCGCATACATTTCCGGTTACGATATGCTCAACGTCTCGTCTCTCAGATACAGGCCATCGGATGTCAGGTTCCGGAAAAATTGACGCAGTCATCATTGGTGCTGGCCACAATGGCCTGACAACGGCCGCCTACCTGGCACAGTCGGGATTGAAGACGCTGGTTCTGGAGCGGCGGGAAATTGTGGGCGGCTGTGCTGTCACAGAGGAAATCGACTCTGCGCTGGCACCCGGCTGTCGCGTCTCGACAGCATCCTATATCGCCAGCATGCTGCGCCCTGAAGTGATTCGCGATCTCAGGCTCGCGGACTATGGCCTGCGAATGGTGGCGTGCGACCCGGGCGTGCAAACCGCCCTGCCGGACGGTACGGTAGTCTCCTGGTGGTCGGACAGAGCACGCATGACCAGCGAGCTTGAGCGGGTTGCGCCACGAGATGTCGAGCGATTCTTCGTCATCGAAGACGAGCTGCAAGGCCTGGCTGCCTACCTGCAGCCGTTTTTTCTTGAAGCGCCACCGGATCCCGATAAGAAGGGTTTCGCGGGATTACTTGAACTTCTGCGAGTTGCGAAACGATTTCGTCGTATGCGCGGCAAAGAGGCAGCGGCGCTGCTGCAATTTCTGACCGGGTCGCTTGGTGACTTTCTTGATCACAATTTCGAATCGGACGCGCTGAAGCGATTGATTCTCTCCAATAGCCTGTACGGCAAACATGGGGGACCTTACCAACCGGGTACCTCGATGGGCCTGTTGTTTCACCTGTTGAGTGGCGGCAGCGATGAGCAGCAGGGATTTGCCGGCCATGTCATTGGCGGTATGGGAGCAATCACGCAGGCGATGGCGGCGTCATGTCGCGACAGTGGCGTCGAAATACGCACGGCTTGCGAAGTACGACAAATCAATCAGGTGTCGGGGCGAGCGTGCGGCGTAACACTGCTCGACGGGTCGGTCATTGATGCAGATATCGTCATATCCAACGCAGACCCGAAACGAACATTCCTTGGATTGCTATCCGCAAGTGACCTTGACGAAGAATTTCGACGTGAAGTTTCGGGCATCAAAATGAACGGCCCCTGCGGTAAGGTCAATTTTGTTCTCAGTGAAGAACCCCGGATTAGCGGAATGCCGCCGGAGCATTCCAGGGCGCAAAGAAGCCTGTTCACTCTTGCGCCGTCATTGCAGGAAGCTGAAGACATCTACAACCAGTCAGCGCGCGGCGAAATACCGGACGAGTTATGGGTCGATTGCGTTCTCGCGTCCAATGTCGACCCGGGCCTGGTTACGGAGGGCAAGCATGTCCTTACCTGTTTTGTGCAATATTTGCCCTATGAGATTCGGCAAGGTAACTGGGACAGCCAGCGCGAAATAGTGGGCGATAAAGTCCTGGAGAGAATCGGCCGTTATGCACCCAATGTGCCATCCTCCGTAGTTGCAAGAAAGGTATACACACCGTACGACCTTGAACAAACCTTTGGCATAACCGAGGGCAACATTTTTCATGGTGACATCAATATGGGGCAACTTTTCTTCATGCGTCCATTACCAGGCTGGGCGCAGTACCGCACTCCGATTAATGGCTTGTATCTTTGCGGCGCCGGCACCCACCCTGGTGGCGGCGTAACCGGCGCGCCTGGCTACAATGCCGCACGACGAGTGTTGCGGGATTTGTAAAACGAGTGTCGGACTCTTAGCTAAGATGTTCTTTGAAAAAGGCGACCATGCGCGCCCACGCCAACTGAGCCGCCTCAGGGCTGTAGCGAGGAGTCGAATAGTTGTGAAACCCGTGGCGCGTACCGGGATAGGTATGCATTTCGTAGGTCACGCCGTTTGCTTTTAAGGCAGCTTCGTACTCCGGTCGCATCGCGTTAACGCGTTCGTCGTCCTCGGCGTAGTGGACCTGTATCGCGGCCGCTATCGCGGGAACCATGTCGGTGACGGGCGCGCTTCCATAGAACGGTGCAGCAGCACCCAGTTCCTCGCCCATTTCGGTCGCCAGGAAATTTGTCGTGCCGCCTCCCCAGCAGAACCCCGTTGCGCCAAGCTTGCCGTTCGACAATCCGTGCGACCTGACGTACCGCGCACTATTGACCATGTCCTGCCGAAGTTTCACCTGGTCGAGGGTGCGCTGCATTGTGCGCCCTTCGTCATCGTTGCCAGGGTAACCGCCAATCGGCGCCAGGCCGTCAGGCGCGAGCGCCAGAAATCCAGCGACGGCAAAGCGACGTGCAACGTCCTTAATGTATGGATTCAGACCCCGATTTTCATGCATGACAAGCACGGACGGAAATGGACCTTCGCCATGCGGCTGGACAAGGTAACCACGCATTTCACCGGAGCTGCCGCCCGGGGAGGGATAGTTGATCCAGTTGGCCTTGATGCGATCGTCAGTGAACAGCACTTCCTGAGCCTCAGCGTAGTTGGGCAACAAGGCCTCGGCCATCGCCACCGCCGATATGCCACTGACGGTCAGTTGTCCGGCGCGTTCGAAAAACTGGCGCCGATCAATTTTTCCGTGGCAGTACTCATCATACAAATCAAACACCTGTTCATCGATTTCGTTTTGATCCATGGTTGTTTTCCTCGCGCTGACTGTTGGCAGCAAAAGTGGCGCTGAGCCTCTAATCTTTCCGCAGTGGCCGGATCTCGAGTTCCCAATCGGCATGATCATTCGGGCCGGCAGGGCCAATCTTGCCCTCTGCTGACTGCAACAGCTCGGCTGGGTCGTATGCGATGCCATCTCTGAAAACAATCTTGATGTCTCGCGCTGATTTAATGTCGTCGAGCGGATTGCCACGCACCACGTAAAGATCTGCCAGCTTGCCGGCCTCTATCGAGCCAAGACGGTCATCGATGCCCAATGCTTTTGCGCCGTTGATGGTCGCCGCCTTCAATACGGCAGCTGGCGGTATTCCCGCATAGGTCATTGCGAGCAATTCGCGGTGATAGGCGAAGCCTGGTAACAGATTCGTGTAGACCGGCTCGTCCGTTCCAACGATCAGAAGATGTGCACCTCCGGCATCGAATAATGATTTAAGTTCAAGCACCCGTTGCGTGAACTCTGCGTCATCAGATTCCGGCTCTGGCTCGCCGCGCTTCTCAAGTAAGGTCTGCGCGTATGGTGTGAAATACTTCGCTTCATCTTTCCACAGCATTTCCGATGCATGTGCCCGACGCTCGTTGATACCACCGTACATTTGCAGATTGGCATCGTAGTAAACCTCGTGTGCCAACATCAGGTCGATCATTTGCGGCATTTCGGCGCTGTCCGGGCCTCCGCTACCAAGGGTGAGCTGGTGTTCAACACGGTCCAGGCCCATGAGAATGGCATCGCGCAATTCCACGTCGTATACCCAGTCGTAGTTCGCGAGGTGAGCTGCGGTTGTCATGCCACGCTTATGCGCTTGCTCGATAATTATCTTCATCTCACCCGGGGTCGCCTGCTTGATTTTGATACTGGCGACGCCCTGCTCGGCCCAGGCATCCACTTCCTGACGAATTTCGTCCTCGGTTATGTTGTTGGGCCAGCCAATGCATTCGTCATCCGCCGTCCCGATGTTGTATTCGCAACGGAAAGCACCAAAGTATGGGCCTGATGCGAACAGTCGTGGCCCGACGGATTCGCCGGCATCAATACGATCACGTTGCGCAATGACGCGCTCGGGATAATATTCACCGGCTGACCAGGTCGATGTAACACCGTTTGCCAGAAAAACGATGCCGTTGTAGACGACTTCTTCCACACGGCCGTTATCGACGAGGTCCAGGTTGTAGTGCGCGTGCAAGTCGATCATGCCCGGCAGTATCGTGTCGGTATCGGCCAGGTCGATAACGTTGGCGATACTCAGAACCTGTTGCTGGACATCGGCATCGACTTTCACAATCTTGCCGTCCTGTATGACGATGCCCGTATTCGGTCGGCGCTCATCACTGACGCTGTCGAACAACCAACCGCCGCGAATAACCAGCTGCCCTTCCTGCCCCTCGGACCATTGCCCCAACGCTAACTGCGGGGCGAGCAGAACCAGTATAACTTTGCTAACCAGTTTCAGCGTTCTCTTCATATTTTTTGCTGCAGTAAAATGTGTCAATTTTTTTTGGACACCTTTATTGGCGGCGGTCATAATTACCCGTCGCCCAGAAGATCCCTTGTTGCCCGATACGCCTGTTCAATCGCTGCTTCGGTCATCGCCGTAGCGCCGGCGTCGGTGTTGGCAAATGCAATGTTGCGAAATTTCCGGCGGCCGGCAAGCCACATCTTTCGCTCGTCGGGTACGTCGTCGGACGCACTACCCCAGATTACTTTCTCCCGCTCCCAGTCGTATCCCATGGCATAGCCATGCGGCCAGCGATTCACGGTGATGCCCTTTATGTCGCGGGCCGGGTCGAATCCACCTGCCTGCAGGGTTCGGCCGAGCTGGTCACGAATGTTGCGCTCGAAAGTCTCGAATGTTGTTGCCAGTAGTTCATGGCGACCGAGCCGATATCGTTCGCGAGGCGGCAGATCGCTGCCCGGCAACGGAATTCGGTACAGGTGAACCGTGGTCGCCTCGTCGGTCGAACGGGCGGACTCATAGTCCGCAAACCTGAGCGGGTAGGTGAGCCGCATATCGCAGCAATAGCTACCTGGACTGTAGGCGGAATATATGCCGAGTTTCTCGAATGCTCTCCAGTTGTCGACCAGCACGTTGATGGAGACCAGCGGCATGCGGAGGGTGCGGCCAAGCGCTTCCTTCTGGTGCGTGGGAAGCTCCGGGCAAATATGCGGCACGATTGCGTGATAGCAAGCCATGATGCAGTGTTTTGACCGGACGCGGCGTGCGTGGTCATCTTCAACGTAGGTAATCTCTACCGCGTCGCTGTCGACATGCCGGACGTGCACCGCGGTCGAGTTCAGCCTGATCTTCACGGGTGACTCCGGAGCATCAAGCATGTTGTAGTCGAAACGGGCGGAAACAATGTCATCCATGGAATGCCCCGGCGCGATACCGGGAACAAGGCGGCGGACCAGCATGCGTGCGACTGACGCATTGCCGTCCGGGAAGTGAAAATCGTCTTTATGCTTGTGAGGTTGGTATCCGGTCGAGGTTAAATAGTCGACCAGTCCGAGGCCTTTGGCACCGGGAAGCCCGTAGCGCAGCGCGTCGGTTGCGCTTCCAGCGTCGGTGCCGTCACCCATATAGCTGGTACGCCACATGCGAAAGAACTCGACCGTTTCCGGTGCAGCATTGACGACTGTAGTTAGATACCCGGCGTAGCTGATCGAATCGAGCAGCGCTATTTTTTGCTCCAGTGACTTGCCTGCAAGATGGTCTTCGTCGCCGCAGAACAGCTCGAGAATTTCCTGTCGCACTTTTGCGGACAGTGGAGTTCGCTCAAGAAACGCGGCCACATCATCTCGATCGCCAACGCCTGACTCGAGCTCCACAGGCAGTGTTATGTACGCAAATTGCTTTTCGCCCGGCAGCAAGCCTTCGCGACCGGCGACAGTGGCGTCTTTTCCAAACGACTCCTTATCGAAAAATACGCCGCCCCGTAGTCCGAGCGACGGATAGAGGTCGTGGTCAAATACTGCTTCAGTCTGACTAATATCAACCCCGAGATCTTCAATCATCGCGCGTGCATTCGGCGGATAATTCCCGGGATTCTCAATGAATTCGGTGCCGCCGAGGTCGACGAGGGTACGCCCCTCGTAATCGAACTCGTTACGCTTCGCGTGGCCGCCGAAGTCATCGTGATTATCGATGACGAGGATGCGCGCGCTCGGTCCCAGCGCTTTCTGGTAGTAGTACGCTGCCGACAGGCCACTAATTCCACCGCCAACGACCACCAGATCGTACTGTTCGCCGGTATCGACAGACTCAGCCGGATCGTCCCAGCGTTTGCCGTCCCGCATTAGGTGAGCGAGCTCAAATGAACCGGGGTGGCTGCCGCGCATACCTGTTCGGGTTGGTGGGTAGTATCCAGGCTCCATCTGGGCGCTGGCATTGTCGCCGTCTGTCAACGCAGCGGCCAACGGACTGGAAATGAACGATCCCGAGATCGCAATACTTGCACCATTCAGGAAATCACGGCGCGTGATGTCGCGATCCATCCCAAGCTTCTTGTCTCTGTGATTCATGGTTCAGCGTGCCTGGAAGAAATTGAACAGTTCGAAATTCTGCACTCTCAATGAGTATAGCTTGTGTTCAGACCGAGTTTGCAACACCAGGCTTCGATCGATGCCCGTCAGCAAAGGGAATAATAAGGTGTCTCACTAATTCATGTTTTTTGCCAGCAAATGCCGCAATTAAGCTCATCAAACGCCGCTCTCAAACAACAAAATCTTTCGTTTCCAGCTAGTTGCGGAGGTCCGACCCCATCTGCCGCGCTCATCGTCGTTTTCGGCGATAGCGATGAGGAATGCCGCATTCATCTGTGGTGCCAGCAGGTGCGGACTGTCCTCTGCATCCGTCGCCAGTCGACCGCCATGGAACGAACCGCCGGCACCGATGCGATCCGGAATCGCCGCAGCCAGCCGCAGCGTGTAGGAACCGGTCTGCAGTATCCCATAGTCCCGATCTTGCGGCTGGTATCGACTAAGGGGTCGAACCGATTAATTGAAATTCGGTTCGACCCCTTTTTGCTGCTGCTATACAGCTGTACTTCAATCCCAGATTTCAGACTTGCGACAAGGCACCAAGGTTGCGATCGAGAAACTCGCGGAACGCGGCAAGCCCGGTCTCGACGTTACGCCTCCCGCAGCCGATACGAAAACGGTCGGACGGTGTCTCCATCAATTCCGATCTGTAAATTGATCCGGGCAGTAACAGAACACCGGCCTCCTCTACCAGGCGCTTGCAGAAGGCCGTAACACCTCCACTTCCGATGTAGCGGGGAAACGCCACGCAACCTCCGTCCGGCGGCGTCCATTCGAACAGTTGCGGATAGTCAGCGAAAAAATCATTTAGTCTCGATATGTTTTCCCGGACAATGCTGCGGTTCCGTTCGAGAATCTGTTCGCGCGCCTTCAGGGCGATTACCGCCAGATGCTCACTCGGCGCTGAATTGCATATCGACAGGTAGTGTTTGTAGCGATTAAAGCGTGCCAGCAATTCCATATCGCGACTCGCAATCCAGCCAATTCGCAAACCGGGAAGCCCGTACGCCTTGGACATCACATTGAGTGACAGACCCTTGGCGTAGACGTCCGCGACCTGTGGAAGACGCTTCGCCTCGTCAACCTCGAGGAGCCGATATACCTCGTCGCTGAACAAATAGAGGTCGTGTTCCCGGCATAGCTCCAGGAGATTCTCAAATGTATCGCGATCGGGAACTGCACCAGTCGGGTTGTTCGGAAAGTTGATCGAGATGAGTTTCGTGTTCGGGCGAATGGCGGCTTTGACTGCGACGAGGTCGAGGCGCCAGGCTTCGTCCTCAAGCAAGGGCACTCCGCTGACGCCGCAGATCGAAAGAGGGATGGTTTCGGCTGCCTGATAGTTCGGGACAACGACGATTGCATGGTCTGCCGCGTCCAGCAAAACTTTCATGGCGATGTAGACACCTTCTTCTGCGCCAGCGAAACACTGGATGTGTTCTGGCTTCAAGTCGCTATAGGTCGTCGCGATGGCTTCGCGAACATACAATCCGCCTTGCGTATCCGTGTAACCGAGTCGCAAGTTCTCGAACGCAGCCCGATCCTCGGGCGAGGCCTTGTCGCGCAATTCCGTCAGCGTCAAGCTTTCCGCGTCCGATGCAGTCATATGATGCTCGGCGGCGAACTCCCACTTCGAGAAATAGACTTCAAGTTCAAAATCGCGCATTTCTTTCCTCCGTGCGTGGCGCCACTGGACAATCCAGCGAATGGAAGCTGCCGATGCGGCTCATTACCTGAAATTTCGGGCGAAATGGGGTCAGAGTACATTTTTCTTCAGGCAAATCTCAAAAATTTACTCTGACTCCGTTATCACCCGGAATGCAGGACGGCGCAGACGTGAAGTTCCAATCGGTTGCCTGTCAGTCCGTAGCCGACTCCGGAAACTTGCACCGGTATGGAATCTCGACCGGTGGGCTCGCCGTATCACGGGGTCGGACCGTTCTAAGCATCAGTATCGAAAAAGATTATTGCCCTCAACCCCCGATATTGCGGCCTTAATCCCGCTATTTGGTATCGGAAATCGCCGATTAATCTACATGACGAATGAAGTCCTTTTAGTTTTCTTAAACACCCCTTTGGTACCCGTTTTTCGCCAATTACGTCGTGAATTGGTCCCTTCTTCTGGCGTTTTTCGATTCGAATCAATTGCTTGACGAGGTCCGACCCCACCGTTCGTTCGATTCGAATCAATTGCTTGACGAGGTCCGACCCCACCGTTCGAAACTCTGAAAGAACCCTACTTGCTCCGCTTCCTCGGTTTCTTATTCCGTGGCGCAGGCTTCGACTTGCCTCTCGCCTTGGCTTTCCTTTGGCTTTCCTCTAGGCTCGGCTTGCCTTTTCTTTTTCGCGGCGCTTTGGCTTCGCCGTGCAATGAAATATTCATCGCCTGACCGCAAATCCGGACTTTCTTCAGGTCCGATTAAATACGTCTTTCGGCATTCCTGCCGGGAGATCGACCAGGCTGAGTCCGCCGCAATCTCGATACTGCCCGATATGCTCACCGTCCAACCCGATTCGTTGGCGATAGCACCAACGATATTCCCTGGCTTGACGCCGTGCACATGACCGACCTCTATCCGGTACCTTTTCGCGCCACCCTCCACGTCGCGAAGAGGCTTGATCCTGGCTTTGCCCGTGTGCTTGTCGGGACCGAGCAGCATCGGCTTGTCGCCAATGGTCATTTTCGCCAGGGCGGCTGCAATCTCGACTGCAGGAACGTCGTGCTCCTGCCGATATTGCTCGACGAGGCCCTGCATGAAGCCGAGCTCACCCAGGCTAAGCGTATCCGTAATATTCTGTTTGAAATCGGCAATGCGCTTGTTGTTAACGGCTTCCGTGCTCGGCAACACCATCTGTTCGATTTTCTGCCGCGTTGCTTTTTCAATCGCCGCCAACATGCGTCGTTCACGCGGCGCTACAAACAGGATGGCATCGCCGCGTCGCCCCGCCCGTCCCGTACGGCCGATGCGGTGGATGTACGCCTCGGTGTCGTAGGGAACATCGTAGTTGATGACATGACTGATCCTGTCAACATCGAGTACGCGTGCTGCAACATCGGTCGCGACCAGAATATCCAGTGACCCTTTCTTCAACCGCTCGACGGTTTGTTCACGATGCTTCTGCGCCATGTCGCCGTTCATGGCTGCGGCAGCGTAGCCGCGGGCCTCAAGTTTCTCGGCAAGTTCTGCTGTTGCAGTCTTGGTGCGAACAAACATCAGGATGGCATCGAAGGTTTCGACCTCGAGTATCCGCGTCAGTGCGTCAAGTTTGTGCAGGCCACTAACCTGCCAATAACGTTGGCGAATGGTTTCTGCTGTTGCGGTGCGCGCCTTGATCGAAATTTCCGCCGGGTCATTCAGATAGCGCCGCGCAATTCGTTCGACCTGTTTGGGCATCGTTGCGGAGAACAATGCCATTTGACGTTTGTCAGGCGTTTGCTCGAGTATCCACTCCACTTCGTCAATGAATCCCATGCGTAGCATTTCATCAGCTTCGTCCAGGACCACAGCCTTCAGGCCGCCGAGCTTCAGGGTACCTTTGCGCATGTGGTCCATCAGGCGACCGGGGGTTCCGACGACAACCTGTACGCCCCGTTTGAGTTGCCGAATCTGACCGCCATATTCCTGGCCACCGTAAACGGGCAGCACATGAAATCCTTTGATGTGGGACGCGTAATGCTGAAACGCTTCGGCCACTTGAATGGCCAGTTCACGCGTAGGCGTGAGCGTCAGGACCTGAATGTTTTTGTTTTGCACGTCGATACGGGACAGTAACGGCAAGGCGAATGCTGCTGTCTTGCCAGTGCCCGTGGGGGCATGCCCCAGAATGTCACGGCCGTTCAGCAATAGCGGTATCGCCTGGCTTTGAATCGGGGTTGGTGTTTCATAGCCGATCTCATCCAGCACGCGTATCAGGGGTTCGGCTAGCTTGAGATCGCGGAAACTGGTCGTGCCTGGCTTGGCATCGGACTTGGACATTGTATTGCTCTGGAGGTGGGAAAAGCCGGTGGAGACTCCATCGGCGGGCGGAGCATGATAACACCCGGCCGCTCAACAATAGGGAAAATAGGGGTCGAACCGAATTTCAAATTATCGGTTCGACCCCTTTTTGTCAGGCAACGACACCAAATAATCGACCAACTGCCGCCGTCAGCGCCATTGCGAGCGCGCCCCAAAACGTTACTCTGATGGCACCGATAACAACTCGTGCCCCGCCAATGCGTGCCGCAAGACTGCCGAGAAAAGCCAGAAAGACAAGCGATGATAGTGCTACAGCCGCTATTAGCTGAGGCCCGGGAATAACCCACGCGACGATTAACGGCAACGCAGCACCAACGATGAACGTGGCCGCCGAATAAAACGCGGCTTGCACGGGACGAGCGATAACATTATGCGATATCCCTATTTCATCGCGAGCGTGCGCCCCAAGCGCATCATGGGCCATCAGTTGTTCAGCGACTTGCTTTGCCAATGCGGGGTCCAGTCCCCTGCCTTTGTATATATCCGCTAGTTCGACCATTTCGCCTTCGAAGTCTTCCTCCAACGACTGTCTTTCGAGTTCCAGATCGGCACTCTCGGTATCGAATTGAGAGCTTACGGAGACATACTCGCCGGCCGCCATCGACATCGCACCTGCAACCAAACCCGCAATACCGGCAAGCAGAATATTGTCATGCGTGGCGCTTGCCGCAGCCACACCAATGATAAGGCTGGCGGTAGAGACGATGCCGTCATTCGCGCCCAGGACTGCCGCACGCAGCCATCCGACTCGATGCGTCCTGTGTACTTCGTGGTGACTCATGAAATTCCTCTATAGAAATATTGAAAACAACAGGGGACGAACCGAATTAAATGGTGTCGATTAATTCGGTTCGACCCCTTTTTGATGTTATATGCTTTACACATGACGGCGGAGACAATTTGATGCTTGCAAAGCTAAGTACAGCAATCCTTTTTCTTGCACTCTCGACCCTGGTCGTTGCCGCCGATTATGGCGAACCAGATACAGAACTGCTGGCAGAAGCGAGCCAGTGGATGTATTCACGCGGTCACTGGGTGGTCACGACGACTTACCGCGATGAAAACGGCGATATGCAGCAAGCGGAGCAGGCAGCCGACGTTGTTGTCGAGTACCTGGCGGACGGGATCACCGTGCAATCAACATTCACTATCGGCGACGATTTCTTTTCCGTGCAGATCAGGAGCTATGACAAAAACCAGAAAAAGTGGCTTAACCATTTCATCAATTCAAAACGCCAGCGTTGGACAGTGACTGAGTCTCGCTGGATCGACGGAGAAATGGTGACCCTGAACTCGAAGGGCTACAGCAATACAGAACCCCATATGACTCGGGAAATCGATTCGGAAATCAGCTCAAACCGCTTCGTAAAACGAATCAGTCGGTCAGAGGACCTGGGCGCTACGTGGGGACCGGTACTCTATAGCATGGAATTCAATCGCAAAGAACAATAGGGGTCGA
>PVMK01132128.1_pt1 | contig 35342 bp, 44 predicted proteins | sample 1853481 | NCBI WGS metagenome assembly PVMK01 (sample SAMN08533507, study PRJNA380276) | Marine sediment metagenome, whole genome shotgun sequencing project. | reverse complement strand
ATAGCGGGTACGGTATCTAAATCTTTGGACACGTTTAAGCTCGAAATTATCCTTTCGCTCTTTGTGCCAAAACAGCTGCTGTCAATCACGCCGGCAGCGGTTTTTCCGATCTGTTGACAGCTCCCGCTTCATAAACATAGCGGCGATAGTGCTTCAGCCTTTCTTCGGCATCCAGCACACCTGCACTGTGGAATTCACTTGTGACAGCAGAGCGTATTCCACCGGCGCCAAATTCATTAAGACCAAAATCAAGGGATAAAAAGTCATCTTTATTGTCGGTCTGGATATGATAGCCGAGGGAATTCCAGCGGTATTGTTCAGGGCGTTCAACCAGACCTGCACGCAAAGGATTTAAGTCTATATATGCCAGGCAGTTGATTAGAGTCTCACCATTTTCAACAATTACGCTTTTAAAACGATCTCCCCAGAAATAGCCCCTTCGGTTGTGACGTCTATTGAAATACCTGGTAAAGCCAACCTTTATTTCACGAACAAATTCAGATAGATTTGCTAATTTCAGCCGCAATGATGGAATCTGACCATCTGTAAACGCTCTGTCATCACCATAGAATCCAACAAATCGTTTTTTTATGTCGTCATCTGTAAATTTGTACTCGGGAAACATCCTCACTAAAATGTGAGTGGTTTCCCATCAAGCAAAATCCTAAAATTTCAACAAAATACAGTTCGGAATATCGCCTGATCAGGTCAAGCATAAAATCCTTTTCAATATCCTTGATATTTTCGTCCTTTTTCATTTTCGACTTGATCTAAGTCAATGTGAGCAGTGCCACGATGCGGTATATGAATATTAAATGATTACCCTATCCCAGGAGGTACAAAAATGAATGCAGGAGTTGAAACCCTGGACCTAAGGCCGCTGCCGCCGGTCGAACGGCACAAAAAGATATTTCAGAAATGGGAGGCCTTGCAGCCGGGCGAGGTTCTCAGGATAATAAACGACCACGACCCCAAGCCGTTGTACTATCAATTCGAGGCCGAGCAGAAGGGCAAGTTCGAGTGGCAATACGAGCAGCGGGGGCCGGTGGACTGGATTGTAACTATCAAGCGCACGTAGAAGGATAGTGGGAAAATGTCGGAAAACCCCGGGGCCGAACCCAAAAATGGTTTCAAAGACTTTTTTGCCGAGGTGGAACCCCTCCAGATGCGGGAGCCCTTTGCCCAGACTCTGGGTGTCTTCAAAAAAGAGGATGCCGTGATGGAATACGGCTTTCTCGATGTGGTCAAGATGGCGGGCCATGCCTGCCCCACCACGGCCGGCGCCTACCTGTGCTGCCGGCAGGCGCTGAAGGCCCTTTACGGGGACGAAATTCCCATCCGGGGTGATATCGCCATCACGGTTTACGGCGAGCCGGATGAAGGTGTGTACGGTGTTATCGGCCAGGTGTTTTCGTTGCTGACAGGGGCGGCCCCGGAAAGCGGCTTCAGGGGTCTGGGGCATAAATTCAAGCGCAAGGATCTGCTCGTATTCAACCCGCAAAAAATCGATCCACAGGCACTCTGCTTCGAGTTTACCCGCATGGACACCGGGAAAACGGTGCTGGTCAAATTTTATCCGCACAGGATTCCCTTTCCCGCCGAAAAAAGCAAAAGAATGGGAGACCTGATGCAGAAGGTCCTCTGGGAGGCCGCCAAGCCGGACGAAATCAGGCAATTCCAGGATCTGTGGATGGAAAAGGTCAGCGAGATGCTGGTGAAAAAAACCGATATCAGCCAATGGATACAAATAGAAACAAGAAAGGATGAAAAAAATGAGCGCGGTAAAAACCATCGATCCACGGGGCCTTGAGCATCATGAACGCGAGGCCCTGATTTTTCCGAGCATTGAAAATCTCCCGCAGGGCGAGACTCTGCGAATTATTATGGAGTTTAATCCCGTGCCCCTGGTCTACCTTCTGGAGACCAGCAACGAGTTTGAGCTTTCCTGCGAGCAAAACGGGCCCGAAGAGTGGCATCTGGAGGCCAGAAGAATTGCCGCCGGGGAAAACAAGAAAGGACCGTTCAAGCAGATTCGGGAAGAGTTAAAAGAAGGCGAAATCTCCGAGGTCGCCAAACAGAAGGCCAAAAAGATTTTTGCTGACCTCGACGCCAAGTCCCTGGCAATGACGGAACAGGAGCTGATCAAAGAGGGGCTGTCTCCTGAGCAGGTCCGCACTCACCTGTGCGACATCCACCTGGAGGCGTTAAAGGACAAGCTTGTGGAAAAACGCATGACGGTTGAAGCCCCCCACCCGGTGCATTCCTTCATGGAGGAACACAAGATCATTCTCGAAAGCCTCAAGGAGCTGAGCGCACTGGCGGCCGGCCTGCCGCAGGCCGAAAGCCTTAAGGCCTGGGGAGAGAACCTGGACCGGCTGAAGGACGTCGCCCATCACCTGGTGGAGGCTGAAAGCCACCACCAGCGGGAAGAAGATGCCCTGTTTCCGAAACTGGAGAAACACGACATCGCCGAGCCCGGCAACATCATGAAAACGGACCATGTGGAGTTTCGGAAACGAAAGCAGGCGCTGTACCAGATTGCCCACAATGCCGAAGATTACGAATTTGACGAGTTCAGGAAACGGGTGGTCGAGCTGGCCGAATACCTGGCACGGGAGCTGGAAGGCCACATTTTCAAGGAGGACAACATCATCTACCAGATTGCCCTGCAAACCCTGACTCCGCAAGAGTGGCAGGAGGTCAAAAAGGAATGTGACAAGATCGGGTACTGCTGCTTCACCCCGGAGAACCGGGGCTAATATAATCACATAAGCCCCCCGTTCAATTTAATGTAACATTGTTGTGTGTGAACCCGTGTGTGAAAATCTTTCCAAAATCTGCTAAAATCACACAAAATCGGAAAAGATGCGGAAATTCGGATTCAATGATTTCAATAACTTATGTGAATTTAGGAGGTTAGGAAGTCCGGGGTGGTTGACTGAAAATCCCCGTGTCGGCAGTTCGATTCTGTCCCTCGGCACCAATAATAAAAAAGCTCCAGGGAGACTTTCCTGGGGCTTTTTTCTTTTATTTGTTTGACACCTTCAAAGAATTTTATTAGATTATGACCATAATTTTAGTTGACTATAATGGAGGTCTTAATATGGAGACTCTTTCTTTATCCGAAGCAAAAATGAAACTGAGCGAACTTATAGAGAAAGTTCAGTCAACCGATGCAGAGTTCATCATCACTAAAAATGGAAGACCGGCGGCAGTTTTAGTGAGTCCGGATGAATTTGAAGGTTGGCGGGAAACAATTGCGATAAAGGCTGATGGAGATTTGATGACTGAGATAAAAAAAGGTATTTCAGCTTTAAAGAAAAAACCCAAGGTATATACTTTAGAGGAACTGTTCGAATAAATAATGGCATCGAAAGACCGTTATAGAAGAAAGCTCAGGGTGCCTGATGAGATCGTCGCTTTAATCAGAGGTTGTCACCCGCAGCTAAAAAGAAAAATCAGGGCTGGGATGCGGCACATCGTTACTGAACCTGAGTCTGGCAAGTCTCTCAAAGATGAGTTGGGAGGTTTAAAGAGTTACCGAATCAGCAGATTCAGGATAATTTATCGTATATCCTCAAAACACACCATTGATGTTGTAGCAGTCGGGCCGCGCAAAACTATCTACGAAGAAACATATAGAATCATCAGAAAAGAAGCAAATCAATAAATATGATCGACTGTGCCCAAATTGTGCCCGTCAAGGTCAAATATTTCCAAATAGTTCCAAACGAAACCAAAAGTTAGTTGAAAAAGTGGAATAAAATCAACTGCTTGTAATTACAACATTTTTGAATTTTCAAAATATTGGTCTGAAAATCCCCGTGTCGGCAGTTCGATTCTGTCCCTCGGCACCATGAATTCAAGCACTTACGAGATTTTCGTGGGTGCTTTTTTTATTTAAATAGGTCCAAAGTCGGGCACAATTTCGATTAGGCGTCAATTTAAGTTGTTGATAGTACGGCAAAATAAGTTGGAGACCGGGGGATTTTAACTCCCCGTGTCCATGAGTACGGCAGCGTTGAACCTGACTAATGATTATTAAGGGGATTCGATCATTTCACCAAAAATTTATGACTATGGTGGAAGGTGAAAAGAACTAAAATGAGACAGTTGAATAGGTGCCCTTATGGGAAGGATTTAAGATTACCAAAACACCTATGCATATTGGTGAATTGTGGTTTACGTACAATTATGTTTTTAAAAGTATCCTTCTCGTGCTATAGTATAAAACCGTAAACCGCTATATCCTCCTATAAGCATGTCTCAACGCTTCTATGTAAGTAAAGCGCATTTCCTAATATTTTCACCTTGAAAAATTATCTTCAAGTTTTTCTTCAATTTTTTTCGATGTCTCTGTTACCGACAACCCGCCCAGCGCGGTACACCTAAGTTCGAACGGAATACTTTTACCCACCTTGTCCATTGTACGAATAACCTCATCCAAGGGAATTACAGGGTCGTATCCAGCAAGTGCCATATTCGCACAGGATACGGCATTACTGGCCGCCATCACGTTTTTCCCCAGACAGGGCACCTCAACTCTATTTGCGACAGGATCACAAATCATGCCAAGACTATTCTGCAAAGCCATAGAAGCAGCTGCGACAGCATTCTCTGCCGCTCCCCCCATGAGTGTCACCAAAGCGGCAGCCGCCATGCCCGATCCGGTACCACACTCCGCCTGGCACCCCGCCACTTCCGCCGCAAAGGTTGAAAATTTCGCAATAAATACACCAATCATACCGGCGGCCAGCATAAATTTCGCGATTTCTTTTTCATCGCACCCCATTGTATCTGCAGCTGCCAGAACCGCTCCGGGTAACCCGCCGCATGAGCCTGCTGTTGGCGCAGCAACGATGACTCCCATGGCACTTTTAACTTCCATTAAAGCTGTAACGTAAAGAATAATATGATTTAAGATGCCGATATCCAGCAGTTGACCGGATTTATGCCTTTCACCATAAAGAGTCGACTGACACCCCAGGATTCTATCTTTGTAGTGGGTTCCCGCCAGGCCCATCCGAACGGAATTTTTCATGGTTCTGACAATTTCGACCATTTTAGATATAATCTCATCCCGGTCGACTCCCCCCCGGGCGCTCTCATATTCTATTGCCAATTCTGCAAGACTCAGTTGCCTGCTCCTATTGTACGCAAGCATTTGTTCACAGGATTCAAAGGGAACCTCAATCTTTCTCGGTGTCAAAATGGGAAGGACCGGAGGTAAAATTTTAATTGCAATTGTCTCATTTTCTAATGAAATGGCGCCAATTTGCTCGCTATCCAGGGGGGAATAGGTTTTTAGGCGAATGAAGCTTTTTTCTTTTTTTTGTCCTTTCAGAACCCGAATTTCACATTTTTCATCAAGGATCTCTTCTATTGTACGGACGATGGCTTTTTCATTTTTTTCAAAATATACCAATGTTTCGTAAAAGTCGCCAAGCATGGATAAGGTATGGCCGTCTATTTCAATAATTTCGATCATGCCCCCACCGGTGGATACAGCTACAAGGGAATGGTTTTCTTTCGAGTTTTTCAAGGTTAATCTGTACGTATTAGGATGTGAGTCCCCATATGAACCCGTTTTAAACAGAACCTGAATGCCGGCTTTGCGGATTTCTTCCCGATAAAAAACAAGCCTTTCATCGGAAGGTTCAAACCCCAGAAGACCACCGCATAGTCCCATGTCAGATCCTTGGGATTCGTGGGTTGTAGCTAACGAACCCGTCCTATCAAATTCTACTAGAACCGACTCTATGCTATCGTCCATTAAGGCACGCGCCAGAAATCCGATCCTTGCCGCCGCCGCGCAGTGGGAACTGGAGGGTCCCCGCATAACGGGTCCGATAACATCGTTAAAAATGCTTGGAAATTTATTTATCATAAGACTGTCCTAAGTATATTATAATCAAGTCAAGCAGCCTTCCTTTCAGCTTTCTATTAAATCATTTGGATATATGTAGCTACTTTATCGTCAAAACAGGCTTGCCAAGCACTTTTTCATCCACGTTAATACCAAGGCCGGGCCCAAGTGGAACCTGCAACATCCCGTTTTTTCTTCTGGGAGCATTTTCAGCCAGCTGTAAGTCAATATAGCTATTGAAATCTGCTGACGAAAAATGAAAATCAGCTCGGGTGCTGCCGGCAAGATGCGCAATTGTCGCGGTGGTGATATCCCCCCCCCAACTGTCTTCTATTGTCATAATTATTCCTAATGCCTCGCAAATATCGCGTACAATTTTAGACTTTGTGAGACCGCCCAATCGAGATATTTTGATATTGATTGCATCCATGGCATTTTCTTGCCAGCTTTTCAGTAAGGCATCCACTCCGGTAATGACTTCATCGAGTACCATCGGCAAATTAGTATGACCTCTAATGACAAGGCATTCTTTCAGGGTTCGACAGGGCTGTTCAACATATATGTTTTCGCCTGTCAGCGCATTAACAAAGAGAATGGCATCAGAAGTTAGCCACCCTCTGTTTGCATCGGCCACAAGGGTATCCTCGGGGTCAAGAACCTCAAGGACAGATTTAACTCGACGAATATCAGAATTAGGCTCTCCACCGATTTTAAGCTGGAACTTACGGTAGCCTTCGGATTTGAAATGCAATACGTCTTGAACCATTTGTTCGGAAGAGTGCTGAGATATTGCGCGGTAGAGGGGAAAGCGAGCAACCTGTTTGCCCCCGAGAAGCATGCAAACCGGAAGATTGGATGCTTTACCCAAAATATCCCAGCAGGCCACATCCACGGGTGATTTGATATAATAATTTCCCTCTAACGTGGAATCCATAAGTTGATTAATGACATTCAATTGGCAAGGATCCTGGCCGATGAGAACCGGCGCCAGTTCCTTGATTCCACTGGGGGACTCCTTGAGCATATGCTTCCATGTATGCCGATCCAAGCGGGCAAATTTCTCCGAATCCTGTTAGTCCTTGGTCCGTAGAAATTTTTACGATTGCACTTAGAAATGAATCGAGCGAACGGCCGCCAGAAAATGTGTAAGGATCTTTTTGGGTGTATTTGTATTTGACCTGATAAACGTCGATTCTTGTGATTTTCATCCGGGGCTCCTCATATGGGTGATTCAAAAAATTTATATGAAATATAATATCATCTGATGAATTATAAAAAACTTTTTAGACTGATAATTAAAAAAATATAGGTTTATTTGTAATTACGATATGTTAAGTGATAGATTACAAGACCATCCATAAATCTTTACGTAACTAACATCTTGAGCGGAGTCAATATAAATATGATCATCAGATGATTTATTTAAACTTCTATAAAAATTATTTTTTGATGGAAATTCAATTGATATAAATTTCAGACCAAATGCATATAAAAAATTTATTTTTTATATAAAAATATTAATTAATTATAGCATTATCTATATTTCTCGACCGCTATAATCGGGAGGGTGTTTACCTGTGGGTTATAGGAAAAACAGGGTAGATCCTAATTTTATATCATCCTATTATCTGATATATTTAGCTTGACAAACAAATTGGTTTTGGGATATCGGTTTCACTATAAATACAAAGGCTATAAATGCATGCCCGTTCTTTGATCTTCCTGATCCATTCAGAAGATTTCAATCAATTACGAATAGGGATAAACGATCCGGGCGGGCCACTATCCAACATGCAGGATGTATGTTTTTCACCTTCATAAATCCGTTTTTTTTAATTACTCAATGGCACTGTTGTCGAGGGTGGATAATCCGTATTATCCAATTAATTCTTTATTAATCATCAAAAAGGAGGACAAAACAATGGCGATTGGAAAACTTATGAAATTTATGGCTTGCCTGATCCTAGCGGGACTGTTTGCCGTAACTGCAGTTCAAGCCGACGAGCTGGATGACATTATTGTAAAAGGAAAGGTGCGATGCGGTGTCATGCTTGACGTTCCGCCGGTTGGAATGCGGGATGCCAATAACAAACCCATTGGCTACGATGTTGAATTTTGTAAAGACATGGCTAAGGCTTTGGGGGTGGAACCCGTGATTGTCGAAACGACGGCTCCGGACCGTATTCCTGCCATCCTGTCCGGTCGGGTCGATGTTGGCGTTGCCTCGGCCACCAATACGCTTGAGAGAGCAAAATCAGTTGCTTTTTCAATACCTTATCAAATTTGGGAAGTGGGCATTGCCGTCAAGGCTGATGATACCAGTATTACAAAGTATGAAGACCTTATTGGCAAAAAGATCGGTACTGTCCGGGGGACATACGCCGAAGCCGAGTTTCTGAAAGATTTTAAGGAATGGGAGAGCAAAGGGACCCGCTACGTTTCATACGGATCCAATTCCGAGCAATTTTTAGCACTGCAGCAGGGAAAGGTCGACGCCCTACTTGAGAGCACAGCTATTTTTGGCGAATACATCAAAGGGCCCGGCAAAGGCAAAATAAAAATTGCCTGTACTGTCCCCAAAATTCCGGCCGATTGGACGGGCCTTATGGTAAAGCGCGATCGGCAAGGTCTTCTGAATTGGATAAACCTGTTTGTCTGGCACCAGTGGAAGACTGGCCGGACCGATGAGCTCTACCAGGAATGGTTCGGCTATCCAGCTCCCAACATGGCTTTTCCTGGGGTCCACGGTTATTAAACCCACGGTCAGCAGTAGCGAAAGGATGGGGGCTGTTCCCCCATCCTTTGTCAGTCTCTGCACAAGGGTTGGAATCTTAAACAATTTTCGGTCCTTGGGGCCAGCTAAAGCCGGCTAATACTCATTATGTTTGATTACACCTTTCATTGGCGGGTCGTCCTGAAGCAATGGCCCCAGCTACTGCAAGCAGGGCTTTTGACCCTTGAAATCACGGTGCTATCGATCCTATTGGGTCTGGTGTTTGCGATGGTACTGGCCGTATTTCGTAGATCGGAAAACAAAGCCGCGCGGGCAGTGGCCGGAATATGGGTGGCCTGTGCACGGAATACACCGGCATTACTTCAAATCTATATCGCTTATTTCGGGTTGGGCACATTCGGGCTGCACCTTTCGCCATACATATCCGTACTATCAGCCATAACTTTTAACAACGCCGGCTATTTAGCTGAAATCCTCAGAGGCGGAATTGATGCGATCAACCCGTCACAACGCCAAACTGCTTTAGGGTTGGGTTTGACTCCCTTCCAGGCATACATTTACGTGATTTTCCCACAGGTTCTCAAAGTGGTCTTTTTGCCGATTACCAATCAACTCATATTGGCAATGCTGAATACATCCCTTGGTATGGTTATTGGCTTGCAAGAACTGACAGGAATGACAACATTTCTGCAATCACAAACCTTTCGGCCATTTGAATTTTATTTTGCAGCTGCCCTAATTTACTTGATAATTGCCAAGATAGCATCTTCCGCTGCAAGTTTGACGGCAGTCAGATGTTTCAAAGGATAATAGACAAACCGGAATTTCATAACCATGTATCAATATGTAACCCATTTCACCACCCATGACTTGATATTTATGGTTCAGGGAGCCGGGATCACTTTGGTCCTGACCATTGCATCCGGAATCCTGGGAACCGTACTTGGGTTTTTTATTGGGTGGGCAAGATCTACTCGAAGCCGCATTTTATATCTTATTTTCGGTGCCTATATCGATGTGATCCGCTCAATACCCCTCATTATCCAGTTTGTCCTGTTCAACAGTTTTATGGCCATAGCCGGATACCCGCTCAATCCTTTTCTGTCCGGATTGATCACGCTGTCCATCTATATATCGGGATATGTTGCCGAAGTCGTAAAGGCTGGTATCGACTCCGTCCCGAAAACCACCAGGATGGCAGCTCGCGGGCTGGGAATGACGTATCTGCATGAATTTTTTTATATCGTCTTACCCATTGGAACCCGCACCGTTTTTCCATCCTGGATAGGGCTGATGCTGGGACTGATGAAGGATACATCCCTCATTGCAGTACTTGGCGCAACTCCGCCCGAATTACTGCGCGCATCACAAATCATTATCACCCGTATTCAACAGCCCTTATTGGTTTTTTTGGGCGCTGGGGCATTTTATTTTGCGCTATGCCATATGATTACCAAATTCAGTGATCTCTACGAAATGCGCTGGGGAAAAGCCCAGGAGGTCTGATGTGATCGAAATCAAAGGTGTCCATAAATCGTTTGGTGATAATGCCGTTCTCAGGGGCGTCGACCTGACCGTAACCAAGGGTGAGGTCCTGTGCCTCATCGGAGGGAGCGGTTCGGGAAAGTCAACCTTATTGCTTTGTATCAATGCCCTCGAATCGATTCAAAAGGGAAAAATCATTGTCGATAATATCGATGTCCATGCCAAGGAAACATCCAAAAGCCATTTGCGACAAAAGTTGGGTATCGTTTTCCAGCAATTCAACACCTTTCCCCATCTTACCGCCAAGGACAATGTCGCATTGGCACCCCGTCTCGTGTTGAAAAAATCCAAAAAGGAAGCCAGAGAACTTGCTGAAAAACATCTGGAATACGTTGGACTCACGGACAAAATGGACGTTTATCCGTCCCAGTTATCCGGGGGCCAGCAACAGAGGGTGGCAATCGCCCGTGCTCTTGCGATGAAACCAGACTATATGCTTCTGGATGAAGTAACATCCGCTCTGGATCCTGAACTCGTGGGAGAAGTACTGGACACCCTGAGGATGCTGAGCGAAGAGGGGATGACAATGATTACGGTTACCCATGAGATACCTTTCGCCCGGGAGGTGGCCGATCGGGTCGCCTTTTTCCATGAAGGTGTTATTCATGAAATCGGAGAACCTAAAGAATTGCTGAATAATCCGGAAAAATCCAGAACACGGGAATTTCTCCGATGCATATTGTGAATAGTGCTGAAAAAAGCGGCTTGCCGGTAAACACTGGTTGACCAGTTCCATTCGATTTAGACAAATTCATCAAAAGAAAAAGGACGATCTCAATGGAAATAGAGCTGATCCGTAACGATTCAGCGCCCGAAAAAGTTGTTAAGCAACTCCTGAAGAATTTGGAAACAGGCAATATGAAACCCGGTGAAAAATTGCCGACACAGGAAAAGCTTGCGGTAAGATTTGGTGTTGGACGCTCCTCAATCCGAGAAGCGACAAATGCCCTGGCAATTATGGGATATTTGAAAATCATTCAGGGTAAAGGAACCTTTATCAGCGAAAAATTACCGGCAGATAACTCACCGGGAGCATCATATAGGGATTTCTTTGGTGATGCAAATCTTTTAAATTTAGTGGAGATAAGAGAGGTTCTGGAGTGTCATGTCGTCCAAAAAGCTGCTGAAAGGGCTGAAAGTAAACAATTGGCCTTGCTAAGTAAAGCAATTAAAAACCTCGAGAAATGCGTAATTGAGAGAGAAAAATTTCTTACACAGGATTTGAATTTTCACATAGCTATTGCCAATGCTGCAAATCTTCCAGAGGTTGGAAAGATTGTGAAAGTGATCCATGCTGAAATCAATAAGTTACTTTCTGTTGTTTTTACCACATCAAAATCAGAAGCAGTTTTAGAAGCAATTGAGACTGCAAAAATGGTTTACACTTTCATCGTCAGTGGGGAGGGCAAACAGGCGGCCAGGAGTATGCGGAATCATTTGGAGATTTCCGTTAATGCTTTGAAGAAAGCGGCACAAAGTAATGCCGAATTACAAAATGCAAATACTTAAAGCGAAGACGGGCGTAAATCATAGCTGTTGGTAATCAGCAGTCATCCGCTCTTTATCAAAGGAGGAGGTTAATCGTACCTGGAGTACTGAAGTATTGGAGTGCTGAATGGTTGATATAATGTAAAAATATAAACCATGTTTGGATCTCGCATAACCAAAGGTAAAAGAGTAAAAATCAGATCTGTTTCCGCTTTTAAGCCCAACACTCCATTACTCCATTCCATTGCTCCAGCACTCCTACAATTTTCATGACGACAGGCATCATATTCGACATTAAACGATATGCCATACATGACGGCCCGGGAATCCGCACCACGGTTTTTATGAAAGGGTGCCCTCTGGCCTGCCGGTGGTGCCACAACCCGGAAGGCATTGAACCGGCACCCTTTTTGGCCTACAAAAAAGAGAGATGCATCCGCTGCGGAGAGTGTGTCGAAAGCTGCCCTGAACAGGCACTTCGTCTTGAACCGGAGGGTATTTTCCCTTCCGGCTCGCCCTGCACGAACTGCTTCACCTGCACGGAGATCTGCCCTGCCGAAGCACGTGAAAAGGTCGGCAGAAAGTTGACGGCACTGGAACTATTCAGTGAGATTAAAAAGGACACCCCTTTTTACGACACATCGGGAGGCGGTGTCACGTTTTCAGGGGGGGAACCGCTGATGCAGGCTGAATTTCTGATCGAACTGCTTAAATTGTGTGGCAATGAACACATACACAGAGCTGTCGACACAACCGGTCATGCAAGCTATGAAACCCTTATGTCGGTCGCGGAACAAACCGACCTTTTCCTTTATGACCTGAAAATGATGGATTCAGATAAACATGAAAAATACACCGGGGTGTCCAACCATCTGATCATTGACAATCTAAGGCATCTGGCACGCCAAGGGATTGATCTAATCATACGGATACCATTAATCCCGGGCGTCAATGACGACGTGGACAACCTGGATCGAACCGGATCGTTTCTGAATCGCTTACCGGGGGTAAAAAAAGTGCATATTTTACCTTATCACGATTTACAGAAAAGCAAAAATACCCGGTTTAAGATGCCTTATAGCAACGATCACCTAACCCTGCCCACCAGGGACATGCTGTTAAATGCAAAAAAGCGCCTAGAAAACTTTGGCCTCGAGGTGGCTATAGGAGGTTAAGCGAAATGAATGAGAGAATCAAAAGGCTTCGGCAGCAGAGCTTCGAAGCAGTCCCCAGGATATCGATCGAACGTGCGCTTCTGGAGACCGAATTTTATAAGGCCCGATTCGGGAAATACTCGACACCGGTCATGCGGGCCATGTTCTTTAAATACCTCTGTGAAAAAAAGACTCTTTACATCGGCAAAGACGAATTAATCGTCGGCGAGCGCGGCCCTTTACCAAAATCGGTGCCGACCTTTCCGGAACTGACCTGCCACACCGGCGCGGATCTAAAAATCCTGAACAATCGTGATATGACTCCCTTTAAAATATCTGAAGCAGACATCCACATCTATGAAACTCAGGTCCTCCCGTACTGGAAGGGTAGAAGCATGCGGGACCGCGTGTTTGGACAGGTCCCTGAGGAGTGGTCAGCCGCTTACAAGGCCGGTCTCTTTACGGAATTCATGGAACAGCGAGCTCCCGGGCACACCACCCTCGATGACGCTATTTATAAAAAGGGAATGCTCGATTTTAAGCAGGAGATCGCCCAGAGCATTTCTTCGCTCGATTATCTAAAGGACTCAAAGGCGTCCGACAAGGCAGAAACTTTGAAGGCCATGGAAATCGCCTGCGATGCCGCCATTGTCTTTGCCGAAAGATATGCAGATCTGGCAGAAAAACTGGCACTAACCGAGGAAGATGAGGTTCGAAAAGAGGAACTACTGAACATTGCCCGGGTCTGCCGCAGGGTGCCGGCACATGCCCCAAGGAATTTTTGGGAGGCGCTGCAGATGTACTGGTTTGTCCACCTCGGCACCATCACGGAACTCAACGGTTGGGATGCCATGAGCCCCGGCCATTTGGATCAGCACCTGACACCGTTTTATGAAAAAGGAATTGCCGACGGGACACTTGACCGGGAGAAAACCAAAGAACTGGTCAGCTGTTTCTGGATCAAGTTCAACAACCATCCGGCCCCACCAAAGGTCGGGGTCACTGCCAAAGAAAGCGGGACTTATAACGACTTTACGAACATCAACCTTGGTGGAGTGAAACGGGACGGAACCGACGGGGTCAGCGAGGTATCCTACATCATTTTGGAAGTGCTCGATGAACTGCACCTACTTCAGCCGCAAAGCAACGTTCAGATCAGCGAAAAGACACCGATTCGTCTTCTAAAGGCGGCTTGCCGGGTGATCCGAAAAGGATACGGCTATCCATCGGTGTTCAATTCCGATGAAGTGATCATGGAACAACTCCGGACTGGCAAGACAGTCGAGGATGCCCGTGAAGGAGGTTGTAGCGGGTGTATCGAGACCGGAGCGTTCGGCAAGGAAGCTTACATCCTCACCGGGTACCTGAATGTGCCCAAAATCCTTGAACTGGCGCTGTATAACGGGGTCGATCCGATGTCAGGTCAAAATGTTGGTTTGGTGTCTGGCGATCCCAAAGGCTTCGAATCCTTCGATGATCTGTATGATGCATTCGTGAGGCAGCTGAACATGATCGTCAACCTGAAAATCCGTGTCAACAATTACATTGAGCGGATGTTTGCATCCCATGCACCGGCGCCCTTTCTTTCAGTGGTCATCGGAGACTGTATCGCCAAAGGGAAAGATTACTACAATGGAGGCCCACGCTACAACACCAACTACATCCAGTGCTGCGGCATTGGTACCATCACCGACAGTCTTTCTGCTATAAAAACCCATGTGTTCGATCAGCGCGCCATAACCATGGAGCAGTTGCTGAACGCAGCAAGCTGCAACTTCAAAGGTCACGAAGCTCTCCGCCTCCGACTGCAGAACAAAACACCGTTTTTCGGCAATGATGACGACCGGGCCGACCATCTCATGCAGCGGGTGTATGCCTCTCTGTTCGACGCCATCGACGGAAAACCTAATACCAAGGACGGTCTGTATCACCTGAACATGCTCTCTACTACCTGCCACATCTATTTCGGCAAAATGCTGGGGGCGACACCCAACGGAAGGATGGCGGGAAAACCCATTTCCGACGGCACTTCGCCATCCCACGGCGCAGATCGCAACGGACCCACGGCTGTTATTAAATCGCTGGGCAAAATGGACCAGATCAAATCGGGAGGAACTTTGCTGAACCAGCGGTTCCTGCCGGATGTCCTTGCAACGGAAGAGGATATCAGCAAACTCGTGCACCTCATCCGAACCTATTTTAGACTGAACGGGCATCACATCCAGTTCAACATCGTGGACACCCGGACACTCAAAAAAGCCCAGGCCTCCCCTGATGACTACCGGGATTTGCTGGTGCGTGTGGCTGGATACAGTGATTATTTCGTGGACTTAGATGAGTATCACCAGCAGGAGATTATTGAAAGAACTGAGCACGAGTCTTTTTAACGGTCAGATCAATATCAGCCACCCCAAAAATTGTAAATATGTAAACCCAGCAAGGAGACAGAATATGGAAATTAGAATTATCACTGCCGAAGAAGTCTACTCATCTCTATCTATGAAGGATGCAATAGAAGCGATGAAAATTGCTTTTGGAGCTTATTCCTCCGGAAAATCAACGGTACCGCTCAGATCAAAAATTGAGACAGAAAAAGGAATTACGCTTCTAATGTCGGCCTCCTTAACCGAAAGTAAAGAATTAGCTGTTAAGCTCGTTTCCATTTATGATGATAATCCAGCTTTAGGTTATCCTAGAATTTCAGCTCTCGTGATGGTTCTTGATCCGGAAACAGGAAGACCTATAGCTCTGATGGACGGTGAGAGTCTGACCGCCTTAAGAACAGGAGCCGCCGGGGGACTAGCAGCAGATCTTTTATCACGAAAAGATTCAAAAATTACAGCACTTTTTGGCGCAGGTATACAGGGGCGAGCCCAGCTTAAAGCCGCAATGACGGTTCGCAACCTTGAAATAATCCACGTTTACGATCCCAATCAAGATGCATGCGAAAAGTTAACTCAAGAAGTAGAACTTTGGCAACCCGCTCCTGAGATTCATATCGCAAAATCTCCAAGAAAAGCGGTTGAAAACGCAGATATTGTAATTACGGCGACCCCGTCAAAAGTTCCAGTCTTTGATGGACAGGATTTAAAGCCGGGAACCCATGTAACAGCGATTGGTGCTTTTACGCCGGAGATGCAGGAAATTGATGAATTCACAATAAAAAAGGCCAGAGTGTTCGTAGATTCTCGAGAGGCCAGTCTCGCTGAATCTGGTGAACTAATTAAGTCAAACGCAAAAATAGATGCTGAAATCGGTGAAGTCGTTAACGGAGATAAACCGGGAAGACAAAATGAATTCGAAATCACCTTTTTTAAGTCTGTTGGAATAGCGACACAGGATGTAGCTGCTGCATCAGCTGTGCTTAGACATGCTATTTCGAATGGATTAGGAAAAACCTTTAATTTGAAACAATAGCCGAGACATCACCCTCTTGGAAACTGAAAAGACTATAAACCAGGAGCTTATAAAAGAATCTTAACTGCCAGTAATAAAAAAATTATTTTTAAATAACTGCCATTCAATTCACACCATGGAAAGCCCTCATCTCAAAGCTACAAGATAATAATCATTACAATTTCTTGTAGACTTGATCTTTTCACCGATTTGTCTTGGTTTTGGTTGGATGATTTAATCTATATCTTACCAGTACTTGCAACTCATATGGTTATCAGATTTCTGTGATATCCTTTCCGTAACCAACTTCGAGACTCAAAAAAAATAAATAAAGTAGAGTATCAAATATAGTGTCCTTTCATTTTTGAGTAAAGAAGAATATATAGAATTAGATTATGGTGAAGTGGAGATAGGGTAGGGGCCATATTAAATAGGATTGTGCCCAAATTGTGCCCGTCAAGGTCAAATATTTCCAAATGGTTCCAAACGAAACCAAAAGTTAGTTGAAAATTCGGTATAGAATCAAGTGCTTGTAATTACGGCAATTTTCGATTTTGGAAATATTGGTCTGAAAATCCCCGTGTCGGCAGTTCGATTCTGTCCCTCGGCACCAGTAAAGGCAAGAAAAAGGGCAATTACACAATCTGTGTGGCTGCCCTTTTTCTTGTTCAGACCTTAAATTTGTAAAAATCCAAGGTCTGTAGATTTTTTTCTAAAGTTTTGGTTTGATTTAATTATTGACTTTTTCTGTCCTGATTTCTATTTATCATACCGAAACATCACGACTCCAATTATCAACTAAGGGAATTCAAGTAGGAGATCCAGTTTGATGAAAGAAAACGATATCCGTTGGGAACAACGCTTTGCAAACTACCGGAAAGCGTTGGCCCAGTTGCAAAAATTTATTGATAAAGGTGAACTGTCAGAGCTCGAAAAGCAAGGGCTTATTAAGGCCTTTGAATACACCTACGAGCTTGCATGGAAGACGCTAAAAGATTTTCTTGAATTTAGTGGACAGATAGACATATACGGATCAAGAGACGTAACCCGGAAAGCTTTTGAATTGAACTTGATTATAGACGGTGAGGGCTGGATGGATATGCTGAAAAGCAGAAATCTGACATCCCACACCTATCGTGAAGAAGTGGCTGAGGAAATATGCCGGCAAATTACGGAACTGTATTTTTCCCTTCTGATACGATTAAGGGGAAAGCTGGAAAGTTTACATTCTGAACGAGATAAATCCGTTTTTGACAAGGGTTGATATGCGATACGGATTAAGCGAAGAGACCATAAGGAGAATTATTGAAGTTTTCAGCAGTTACGTGGAAATAGAGGGAGCTGCCCTCTATGGTTCACGTGCAAAGGGTAATTTTAAACCAGGATCTGATATCGACATGGTCTTAAAAGGTCCGGAACTTAACTTAAAATTACTGAACAAAATCAGCATTGATCTCGATGATCTTCTTTTACCCTATACATTTGATCTTTCACTATATCACCAAATTAATAATCCAGATCTGATCGAACACATTAAGCGGGTTAAAAAGGTTTTTTATAAGAAAGGTCAAACGGCAATTTGACCATCTTATTTCAAATATTGTCAAATCATCTTCACCCAGAGACACATGGTTACCTGTGTAAAAAGGATCAACTTCCTTGAAGGTTGGTCTAAATCATTATAAAACCGAAATAATCTTTGCTAACTCTGATATTAAGCCACCACTTCCCAGTTTCGGTCGAAATTTATAACCTATAACTCTTCAGACAGTCGCTTTAATGAGTAAATGCCGGATAACCCCTTTACAGGTTTTGGTTTTTTTTCATTTTTTGAATTAAAGTGATGTTTGAAGCGCAGATACGTCTTTGAAACAAATTCCTTAGAGCCGATGACTCCGGAATCCGTAAAATAGCGCGTGCGGAACCTGAATCGGTCGCTTCGGCTGAGTTCAAACTCCCGCTTGCGCTCCTTTTCAAGAATCCTGCCGCCAATTACCTTGGTTTTGCCTTTCTCAGGCCGGTTTACAGCCCCGGCTTCATATACATATCTGCGATATCTTCTGATGCGCTCTTTTTCGCTTTTGACATTGAATTCCCTTAAGCCGAAATCGGTTGAAAGAAAGTTATCCCGGTTGTTGGTCTGTACATGGTAGGCAAGGGAATTCCAGCGGTAGTCCTCCGGCCGGTTAACGATGCCGGCGCGCAAGGGGTTTAAATCTATGTAGGCCAGACAGTTAACCAGGGTCTCTCCTTTATCTACGATGACACTTTTGAACCGGTCGCCCCAAAAATAACCTCGCCGGTTATGCCTTTTGTTGTAGTACCTGGCAAAGCCTACCTTTATTTCACGGACGAATTCAGAAAGGCTTGATAATTTCGCCCGTAAGGATGGGATCAGCCCATCTGCGAATGCACGCTCATCACCATAAAAGCTCACATAGCGTTTTTTAATGTCTTGATCCGTAAATTTGTATTCAGGAAGCGTTTTTACTAGAATATGGAAATGGTTTCCCATAAGACAAAATCCTAAGATTTCAACAAAATACAGCACAGTATATCGCCTAATCAGGTCCAGCATGAAATCTTTCTCGATATCTCCCAGTGGGAAGCCATCAAGCGCTGTCCTGGACATTACGTGATATACCGTCGTTTCATCGTCTATTATCAATCTCTGTGTTCTCGGCATTGTGGACCCCTCTGGTTTGAAATATTTTCCCATTAATTACATAAGATTTTCTTTGTGTCAAGCATAAAGTACCTGTCCCTATTACCTCCCTGGCATAGAAAGGAGGTGTTGGATTTGCAAAAGACGTACACGGAGACTCAGGAAACAATTTAGCCACAGGCAGGCAAACGCCGTTGCGCTACGCTCCACTCCGTTTGCCTGCCTGTGGCGGGTATCAACATTCGTGGTAAAATTCGGGAATTCTAATTGTCGTTGATCAGCGGCCGTTTGATTCACTCATGCGGCTACGAATATCCGCTTTGGACCGATGATAGCTCACGGATCGCTATTGGTTATGATCGGCACAAGGCATTGGAACTGTATAATGACCGATCGGTGTGGGATCACACCCGTCCCAGCAATGGGAGGAAACTGCGGTCGCCCTATGGGCTCCCTCCGTTTCCTCCCATTGCTGGGCACCTAACCATTACCCCGGAAAAGAACAGATTGGTGACAGGTAATATCTTTAACTTAAATTGAGGGGGGTCAAAATTGGGTTATCGTTGGGGGTCAAATTTAGGTTGTCATTTCCATGCCGTTTGATTCCATTGGGGCAGATGAAATATTTAACGTTATATTGCCGTCCGATACGATCAGTTCATAATCTATAATCATTTTTTTAAGATCAGGAAAATATTTCTTTTGTCTTTTAGCAATCAAATCACTGATGTATAAAATAGAACCGACCGTATCAGCTTCATCACCCGGAGGTGACAGTGTATCAAGCATCTCATCTTGGAATTTTTCTCGCACATCTTCTGGAAACAAGAGTCTATTCCACTCAATAATAGTTAGAGAAATAATGGTTTCAATTCGTTTATCGTCATCGCCATATTCTTTTAGCAATGGCTCGGCAAGCTTCAAAATAACCGCAGACATCTTCACGCCATCCGGGGACTCGATAAATTCTATGCCTTCTGTGGGTATTCCTTGTTGCTGAAATCCGTTTTTAACTTTTTGCTGGAGTCTTTTATATTTGGTATTAGTTTGCTTACTTGGTTTCTTCTTTTTTTGTCTAATTTTTGCCTGCCTGTTCGTAGTGCGTGCTTTCTTTTTTCGTTTTTTCTTTGACATTGCTTATAATCCCGTTTTCAGGGGTCAGATAAAGAAAGGATAGGGGGATTGGCGTGAATCTGACCGGATGCGCGGACCGCAAACGCCTAACGGAGTCACGCCGGTTGTTAAATAGCAAGATTAGATTGGAGAGGTCAAATAAAAAAAGGCAGAGACATAATGCCCTGTATGTCAACATTCAATATTATTGATGTATGTTATGCGTATCTCAATAAAATCGAGGTGCCCTCAGCTTCAAATATATAGCAGAAATCAGCACCGGATACCAAAGAACAGAACATGGCTCAACTTCATTTTTTATAACCATCGTATGGAATTGGGCAATATTGCCCATCTCTCATATACACCGCTAAGCCCATAAATTTTCCATTGCCATCGTAAAATTCGGTGACATCTCCGTGTGTTTTTTTTGGATCGCAACTTTCTGGGCAGAATGCCGAAATACAATCATAGTAACATCTAATCTTGTGTCTTATCACGCCGTTTTTAGTATTCACGACTTTTTCTCTGATTTCACTTTGCCAATAATAAAATTTTGTAAAAAGAGAGCACTCAGGCCATAAATAAAGACACTTGTCATTAAATTCATTCAATAAAAGATTTTGACCGTCCAGAGTTTGCAGATATTTCTTATCAGGAAGGGAAATTATTTCTTTCATTCTTTTTACAGCCTTATCTAAGCAGTCACCAGGCTGTTTATTATCCTCCGAAAATAAAATGTGAGATGGAAGGAATAAAAAGATTGTAATGAAAAAGACTCTCAAACTATTTTTGACTATTCTTTTACTTATCATGTTGCACCTCCTTTAATTGAACAAAAGAAAATGTTCGGAACAATGAGGAGCGATCAGTAAGTGGCTTAGAATGTCAGGTGAAAACTGGATTAGCTCAAGAGAAGAGAATTAACATGTGAATAATTCGAGTGGAAAATGTGTATTCTGTAATTACCCCCATACTTTATTGCAATGCGTAAAGTCAATAAAAATAAATAGAATCCCCTATTGGTATTTTATTCAAAGTAGCAGAAAACCAAATAACGGCCTATTGAGGAATTATTGAGTATCTAACATTGAGAAAAATTTTTGATATTTGCTGATTTTAACAGTAATTTGAGCCTTTACGGAATGTCATATAGCTTGCCAAATCACAAGCCACTTCGCTGCTCAAAAAATGAAAAACCCCACTCTTTTCTCCAAAGAATCGGGTTCGAAGACACCTTAGATCACTTTTAATCCTCCTGCGGGTTTAAAGAAAGATCTGTTGGTTTCTCAATTGACTGTTTTTCTATATAATAAATTATTATTATAAATGAGAGATTAAAAAGTCAAGAAAAATTGATAAGTACTGGTTTTTATAATAATCCGATGGGTAGAACAAAAGGTCAACGCTTTAGTAGCGAATTACTATTCTTGTTCATAATTCAAGGGGCGACTGTAATTTTCGCACATATCAAATGTCAGTTTGGTGCAGCTACAGTGCCGTTCCCGTGGGGATTATTAACACTTTTTTAGTAGGCGCTAGAGACGCAGCTGCTGATGAAGACTTAAGGGTAATAGATGAAAGCGGCGAGGATTATTTATATCCCGCCTCTTATTTTGCTCCTATTAAAGTGCCTGCTGCTGTAGAAGAATCTCTGTTAAGAGCTTCCTGATTACCTTTAGACGACGCCGATCCATCTGCTTCTGCCTTCTCAGGCTCATGACACTCCTCTACACGCAAATTGCGTAATCCGCGTTTCGCACTTCATCATATGAACTTCGCCTTTCTGAACCTTCGGAAATTGGGGACGCCCATAAAATTATTCGGAAATCGGGGACGCCCATAAAATTATAACTTTCATAACTGAACGTCATGTGATATAAAGGCTGTATGCCACGCAAAGCTCGCATCGATGCTCCCGGAGCCTTGCATCATATTATCGTTCGTGGAATTGAGCGACGGCGGATATTCTCAGATGATCAGGACCGGGATAATTTCGTTGAACGTCTGGGTGATATCGTCACCGAGACGGAAACCTTTTGTTTCGCTTGGGCGCTGATTCCCAACCATGCCCATATACTATTGCGAACCGGCCAAACTCCCCTTTCCACCGTCATGAGACGTATGCTAACCGGCTATGCGGTTTCTTATAATCGCAGGCACCGGCGGCATGGACATTTATTTCAAAATCGATACAAATCCATTTACTCAATGCGTATTAGATGAGGCGAAAGAGCGCTTAGAAGAGCGCTACCGGCTGCAAGCTCAGGGGTATGACTTAGACAAATTAACGATTCGAGTATCATCTGCTTTGGGTATAATTCCGGAGCAGGTATGGCTGCCCGGCAAACACCCTCTCACTGTCAAAGCACGGAGTTTATTGTGTTATTGGGCAGTAAGAAAATTGGGTTTCCGTGCCACAGAATTATCAAAAAAGCTTGGCGTCTCGCAGCCCTCGGTGAGTATTTCGGTAAAGCGTGGTGAGAAGATCGCCAAAGCCGAGCAGTTAGAGTTTGTAAAGGAGTAGAAAGTTATAATTTTATGGGCCCTATACGTGGTATGGTTTGGATATCTTTATGACCGAGGGGACGGGGTTGGTAAAGATAGATAGCAGCTACATGCTATTTCCGGTCTAAGGGTATAGTTTACAGTATCGGTGTTTTTAAGAAGACAATTTTTTTGCAGATACCACCGGAGATGTATCTGCAATCGGCCTACTTTGATTATAGGTTGGAAGTACATTATAAAATTAATTCATTCAACAAGTATCTTTACGTCATCAGCACATCGTTTGACAATTTCTCCAGTAATCTTTTTTGTTTCTGAAACATAACCGGTCAAAAGCGCCCGATCACAAATGATGTTGATCAATCGGGGATAGCCACTGGAAAATGAGAAGATTTCATGAACAGCTCCATAGGTGAAAATTCCTCTCTTGGATTCCGCAACCTTAAGACGATGTTTGATGTATTCCTGTGTTTCAAGTTCCGTCAGCGGTTCAATAGTACAGTGTACTGTAAGTCGTTGACGTAATGCTTTGTTTTTTTCATCCTTTATCATGTCAATGACTTCATTCTGTCCGACCAAAAAAACATTGATCAATTTAATATACTCTATCTCAATATTTGATAAAAGACGAATTTGTTCCATAAGTTGCTGATTCAATCTCTGAGCCTCGTCTATTATCAATAGAACCTTCTTTTTCCCCGAGTATGTGGTGTGCAAGAAGTGTTCGAATTGGATTAGAAAATCGCCTTTGGTATTGGAATCTAATTTGATATTAAATTCTTTTGTAACCAATTTGAAAAAGTCGTATACACTGAGGTCAGGGTCCGGAAGAACAGCTACAATGGAATCTATACCATTATCGAGCAAAAAATAATTGATCAGTGAAGTCTTTCCAGTCCCAATATCGCCATTAATTAAAATGAATGCTTTATTTTCTTGAATCCCATATTTTAGGCATGCAAGCGCCTCTTTGTGTTTTTCACTGAGCCAAAAAAACCGGGGATCTGGGCTTTCCTCAAAAGGCTTTAATGTCAGATTATAATAAGAAAGATACATTTAAATGCTTAACTCCATAAATTCATTTACCGCACAAGTCCATTTCTAATCGTATTTTTCCATATATCAAGATGGTATCAGCTTGCGAAAAATTGAAATTTTTTGCGGAAAACCACCCCATCCAAAACCTCAGATACTATTATGTAATCACATCAATTGCTAAAATAATAGTAATTATTCTTAATGCGCTTTTAGGTTGCTTCTGCAACGGAAATTTTTGTTTATTTGCATTTACCTTAAGCGCTTCCAGATCTGCATAAGGATCCCAAGTGAATCGTGTTTTATAATAGCACCGGTGTCATTTTCGTTTAAAAAGCAATTTATAAATGTGGTTTTTCCAGTCCCAATATCACCAGTAAGTAAAAGGAATCCTTTATTTTCTTGAATCCCATATTTTAGGGAAGCAAGTGCCTCTTTGTGTTTTTCACTGAGCCAAAAAAAATTTGGGATCAGGGCTTGTCTCAAAGATATATCGGCATTGTGGAATTTTACATTAGCGATATGTGCCGATTAAAAAAAAAGGAAACTCGATGAGTTTCCTATTAGAAGACGATTTTTAACGGTCTGGATTCAGCCTCGCAATTTGTGGTTAATTGAAATTATCAGAACCTCAGAATGAGATGGCTAAAGATGGTAATTGGAGAATGGAGTATACAGATATCGAAACGCTATTTTCTAAAAATAATTTTGGAGGTTAATTATGAAATGTTTATTAAAAAATATAAATGAAGATGAAAAAACAATTGATGACGAAACTTAAATCTAAGGGACGTACTAAAGATTTAAAGTTTATACACGAACGTCCCAATACTTCCCCCAAAGTTGGAAACTTTATTTTGACTCATCCGTTAGCCGGGGTTGACTCTTGGCAAGTTCAACCATTGTTTCCAACCTGATTAATCGCCGATCATGATCGCGCAATTCAATGGAAATATCTGTAAGCACTTTTCCTGCCCTATCCACTTTATCGGTCAGCAGTATAACGTCTTTCATTGCCGAGAGGACATCTTTTAATGATAATTATAGCAGCGTCAACCTTTATTTTTTCATGGCTTTTTTATTATATTTGTTTGACACATTCAAAATATTATATTAAATTATGACCATAATTTGAGTTGACTATAATAGAGGTCTAAATATGGAAACTCTGTCTTTATCCGAAGCAAAAATGAAACTGAGTGAACTTATAGAGAGAGTTCAGTCAACCGATGCAGAGATCGTCATCACTAAAAATGGAAGACCGGCGGCGGTTTTAGTGAGCCCGGATGAATTCGAAGAAACCTATAGAATCATTAAAAAAGAAGCACAGTAGTAATTAATATCGACTGAACCCAAATTGTGCCCGTCAAGGTCAAATATTTCCAAATGGTTCCAAACGAAACCAAAATTCATAGCAAGGTGTATTGACTTCGGATTGTGAATAGGTGATATTAACCCATTATTCTCCGGCCCATGCCAAAAATCGCATGATGTTTAAATGCTCGACATCTCTGTAAGGAGAATCAATTTTATCGTCCAGAGAAACCACGAATTTCGGTACGTCTTTATTTGTATGATATAGATTGCCGAACTCACGCTCCCACAATGCACGGTTTTCATTGCTGTCCCCGAGTTGCCAACACACCTGAATAAGGGCGGATTTGCTGCTTTTTTCAACGTAAAAGTCAATTTCAAGGTTTTTGTTACGATAACCCAGGTACCGTTGAACCTTGAAGTTGTTTCTCAACAGCTCAATGTACACCATGTTCTCCAGCAGGCGCCCCTTTTGAGTTTGAGCTTTGTAGTCGGATACCTGACTGTACTTCAAAAACATTCCGCTGATCTTGCCCAACACCCTGAAAGATGGTTGCCCTGGAATTATAACTCCCCACGTCTATGAATACGGTGGCGGTGAGCTATTATTTTTTATTGACATCTGTCACGTGACGAATTACAATTGAAACAATGATCAAGACATTTGCGAATAAACATACCCAGCAGATTTATGTCAAAGGCAAATCGAAACGTATTGCACCTGATATCATTAAAAGAGACATTCGGCGACTGGAATACATCGATTTGGCAACTATCCTGGACGATTTAAAAGTGCCGCCGAGCAATCGGCTCCACGCTCTCAAAGGAGATAGAAGAGAGCAATACGCCATATCAATCAATGATCAGTGGCGGATTTGTTTCAAATTTGTTGATGGTGATGCCTATGAGGTCGAAATAGTAGATTATCACTGAGGAGAAGATAATGAGCATTAAAAATATTAAACAACGTGAAATTGCGCCGACTCATCCTGGCGAGATGCTGCGAGAGGATTTCATACCTGATTATAATCTAACGACAGCCGGCCTTGCAAAAAAGCTCGGAGTCTCCCGCCAAACGGTGAATGAACTATTGCTGGAACGCCGCTCAGTATCCCCAGCCATGGCTTTGCGGTTGTCCAAATTGTTTGGAAACACTCCGGAGTTCTGGTTAAATGCACAGCGCGCTGTGGATCTTTGGAATGCCCAAAAAGAAAGCAGGCATGAGATCGAACGTATCAAACCACTGCGGGCTGTTTGATCAGGGCTTTAACGCGATTAAACTTCTTCTGCACAGTCAGCTCTTGGCCCTCATTTGCAAATCTTTTTTCATTGTGTGCCAATTCAACCTGTTGACACGGTAGTTATTATAGCATATTGTATGCTATAAATAGGGAGGGATGTTATGGGAACAACGAAAACCGCCTCAGCCAGGGCACTGATTGATCCGCAAATAAAAAAGGAGGCCGAAGCCATTCTTAAAGACTTGGGCCTGTCCGTGTCAAAATCATTTGAGCTCTATTATCGCCAGATTATCGCCCACCGGGGGTTGCCTTTTGAACTTAAGATTCCCAATGATAAAACAATGAGGGCAATTGAAAACTCAAGGCAGGGCAAAGGAAAAATCTTTTCCTCCGCTGAAGATTTATTTGATGACCTTGGAATCTAAGCAATGCGATCAATCCGGCGTGATACTCAGTTCAAAAGAGATGTCAAGCGACTCAAAAAGCGGCACAAGGATTTTAAGAAGCTTAAAACCATTATACGACTATTGGTTGCGGGAGAAAAACTACCGTCGGAAACCAGGGATCACAGATTGAAAGGCACATTAAAGGACAGCCGGGAGTGCCACATTGAGCCTGATTGGCTGCTGATTTACCGAATCGAGGGTAGCGAACTAGGCCTCGTCCGAACAGGGAGTCATGCGGATCTCTTCGAGTGAAAATAGGTTTTGTAAAGGATATCTTGGCGGTATCTTCCGGCCATTCCCGGGGCGGGATGTCTTCAAAGATCTTCAGGTTCATTTTGTGCCTCTTACGCTCTCTATTTGAATTCGCGTTCCTCCCATACTGTCCCTAACCTGACATCGTCGATCAGGAAACGCACACCCTGGTCGTCCGACGGATTGAGCCAGAGTATTCGGTCGAAGAAGAAATTGCCTTTGAGGCCCTCCGCTTTCGAATGACCATTGAAGAAAGTCAACCCCTTACTACGATCCGACCTCCATTCGATTTATGGATCTGTATGGGTCGAACCCATTGAATGTAACCGACTGGTTCAGAGCAAAACTATTGAATTGATTTTGCATTCTATGAAAACAGAGATGGACTGGATCAAAAAATAAAACAGGATCAAAAGTTCATAAAGCAATTAAAAGAAAAATCACAATATACCGTTAATGAGCAATAGCAGATGAGAATTATTGTTAAAATGAAATTTGGTGCTCACCTTTATGGCACGGCAACGCCAGATTCGGATTTGGATTATAAGGGCATTTTTTTGCCCACCAAAGAGGAACTATTATTAGGGCGAGTACCAAAAAGTCACAACTATTCAACTGGGAGAGAAGAATCGAGGAATACAAAAAATGATATAGACATTGAGCTGTATTCATTTCATTACTTTATAAAGCTCGCCTGTGATGGACAGACAGTAGCAATGGATATGCTTCATGCTCCTGAAAACATGATTTTGCAGAAATCTAATATCTGGGACGCAATTGTAAAAAATAGGCAAAAATTTTATACTAAAAATCTGAGATCATTCATAGACTACGCACGCCGCCAAGCCAGTAAATATGGGATAAAAGGCTCAAGAATAAATGCAGCTCTCCAAGTTTTGGAAATATTGAAAAAAGCAGATTCGTCCAAAAAGATGAGGGAGGTTTGGAACCAGTTGCCCAGGGTTGAGCACTGTTATGATGTCGCTCCTGATCCCAATGGTATGCGGCAATACCAGGTGTGCGGAAAATCATTTCAAGAATCAGCAACAATTGGATATGTAATTCCAATCGTTGAAAAATTTTACAATGATTACGGTCGTCGTGCTAAATTGGCCGCTGAAAACAAAAATATAGATTGGAAGGCCGTTTCCCATGCTCTCAGAGCAGCTTACCAAACCAAGGAAATCCTAACTGAAAATACCATAAACTTTCCTTTAAGAACTGCCGATTTTCTTATAAAAGTAAAACAGGGAAAACTGGATTATTTATCTGAAGTGGGACCAGTATTAGAAACGCTTATGGAAGAAGTTGAAAGTTTGGCTTTAACCAGCCGCTTGCCGGAAACAGTGGATCGAAAATTCTGGGATCAATTTATCTGCGAAATATTAGAAAGGGAGCTTTTCTGACAATTACACTTAAAAATTCCAAAGAAATGAAAAGTCGAATTGTAAAAGAATTAAATGAAATCGAAAAAAAAATAATGTAAAAGTAATCTACGCTTGTGAATCGGGCAGTCGAGCTTGGGGCTTCGCGTCCGAAGACAGTGATTATGATGTTCGATTCATTTACGTGCATCCAAAAGACTGGTATCTAACTATAGCTGACAAAAGAGATGTAATTGAAATTCCGTTCGATGGGGAACTTGATATTAATGGGTGGGATATTAGAAAATCTCTTAAACTTCTCAGAAAATCTAACTCTCCGCTGCTTGAGTGGCTTTCTTCACCCATTAAATATAGAAATGTAAGATCGGTTATGAATGCCTTTGTTGAGCTTTCAACAGAAGCATTTTTGCCTGAATCATCCTGTCATCATTATCTGTCAATGGCCAAAAATATCATTTCAAATTTCGATGACAGAGAGGTAGTTAAAATAAAGTCTTATTTGTACTCATTGAGGACTATATTATGTTGTAAATGGATAATTAAGCGATTGATTCAACCTCCTATGAAAATACAGGAATTGCTAAACGAATATTTACCTGCAGGGGAATTAAATGAACTTGTTGAGAAACTAATATATGAGAAAAGCAGGGGAACTGAGTCAGCAGAAATAAAGAGATCTTTAAAATTTGAGGAGTATTTGAAAGAGCAGATCGACTTTATAGTATCTAAAATACCCAAGAATCCGAAAAAGATCCCAATTGAAAAATTTGATTCTGTATTTCAAAAAATATTGTTAAAATCCAACAGCTAATCCCCGCGGCCCTTTGCACGGCATTCCCTGGGGGGTAAAAGATCTGTTTGCGACCAAAGAAATTCCAACGACATGGGGGCTTGAGCGGTATAAGATCCGGGTGATCGATTTGCCGTTTAATTGGGATCCGCATTTTGACATAAAAAAGCTGCGTGTGGGATATATCAAAGGCCTGTTTGATTTAATTCCGGAAAATTATTCGGCGAATCAGCGCTGATTAAATTAGCTCACACCTATCAGATAGAAACTGGTTATCACCAAATTCACCCTGATCTAAAATGAATTAAAGCAAAAAATTGCTTCGTTACCAATTATAGCTCTGTAACACAATACTATTTACCGTTAAAACCTGTTAGTCGGGTGCCTCGTTTTTCCCATCTCAGAAGTCTATTTTGTGTGGGACTTTGTGTGTGAGAATCTTTCCAAAATATGCTAAAATCGGCAAATATATGGAAATTCGGATTCAATGATTTCAATAATTTAAGTGAATTTAGGGGGTTAGGAATCCCGGGCTGGTTGACTGAAAATCCTCGTGTCGGCAGTTCGATCGCCTGAGACGATTAAAATTCTGTTCCTCGGCACCACGATTAAAAAGCTCCAGAGAGATTTCTCTGCAGCTTTTTTTATTGCAATTTTTTCAATTCCCCAACCACAAGTAAGCAGTGGGAGGCCAATCTGCCTATGTGATTGACAAATCCAAGAGATATAGTTATCATGATGTATAGGTGTTAGCACAATGCCATCATGGAGGTATTAATATGTTGCGAACTCAAATCCAGATTGAAGAGGATCAAATTAAATGGCTCAGAGATAGAGCCAAAGAGAGGGGGGTGTCGGTATCTCAATTAATCCGCGAAGGGGTCGAATTTTACCGTAAATATGAGGACCGGTTTCCAGAAGATCAAAAAAGGAAAGCCCTGGCGGCGATCGGGCGTTATGCTTCAGGACTTTCCGACATATCTGAAAAGCATGATGATTATCTGGCAAAAGCCTTTCAAGCAGAGGAAAGCCATGACAACTGAAAAAGTATTTATCGATACCTCGGCTTTTTATGCTTTGATGGACCGTTCCGATAGTTACCACCAGTCAGCAAGCAAACTTTGGGCCCATATGCTTGACAAAGGCTATTACCTTAAAACTAGTAATTATGTCACCGTCGAAACACTGGCTTTATTGCAAAACAGATTAGGTTTTGAAGCCGCTGATCTCTGGTCCCGCGACGTCCTTGGTATTGTGGAGACTCTTTGGATTGATGAAGTACTGCATAATTTGGCATTTGAAATTTGGTTTAGCCTTGGCAGAAGAAAATTAAGTTTGGTAGACTGCACAAGTTTCGTTATTATGCGCCATGACAAGATGGAAAAAGTCTTTGGATTCGATAAGCATTTCACTGACCATGGCTTTGAAATTTTGAATGAGCGTGCTTTCCGGTGATATTGCTGATAACTAAACATGATTGATACATTAGCTTTCCGCCAATCGTTTCAATGAAAAAATCCCGTCCAACCCTGCCACCGGCCTGGGGGTCTTATCTCTTTTGGACATAAAAACCTCTTTGAATCTCTGATAGTTGCTGGATACAAAATACAGGCTATAATATCGCCTGATCAGATCGAGCATAAAATCCTTTTCAATATCACCATGAACGCGAGGCCCTGATTTTTCCGAGCATTGAAAATCTCCCGCAGGGCGAGACTCTGCGAATTATTATGGAGTTTAATCCCGTGCCCCTGGTCTACCTTCTGGAGACCAGCAACGAGTTTGAGCTTTCCTGCGAGCAAAACGGGCCCGAAGAGTGGCATCTGGAGGCCAGAAGAATTGCCGCCGGGGAAAACAAGAAAGGACCGTTCAAGCAGATGCGGCAAGAGTTAAAAGAAGGCGAAATCTCCGAGGTCGCCAAACAGAAGGCCCAAAAGATTTTTAAGGAATGTGACAAGATCGGGTACTGCTGCTTCAGCCCTGAGAACCGGGGCTAATATAATCACATAAGCCCCGTCCAATCGAGAAACATAGTGTTGTTGAGGTGTTGGTCAACAGACTTCTTGAGCGCAGAATCAGATGTTCCCGGCGGAATTGCCCCAGGCCTTGTTTTCGATGATAATTCGGGCGGCGAGATCATCGAAGAAGTGGTATCCGGAACCGCCGGCAGCCAGGACATCCAGAAGTTCATCGGGCTTTTGCACCCACACCCCTCCGACCACTCGCACCCCGCGTTGAAACAGCGCTTCGGGCAGCAGGCTTGCCGTGGGCCCGATCACGGCGATTTCGGCATGCGGCCCGGCCGCCTGCAAAATTTCCTCCAGCGTGTGGTTCAGCAGGGTGACACCGGTTATGATCAGTACGTCGGCTTTGGCGATGATTTCCCGGGAACGCTCCGCGGATACGAAGTGGGCCATCTCCTCCGGCTTGAGGGTGGCGGGGTCCTTCTCGATGACCCACCAGGTGCCGCCGCGCTGTTTTAAATAATTGAGCACGGGGACAAAGGCACCGATGACGGCCACGGATCGATCGGCTGCCATGCGGACCGCATCCTGTGCATCCCGGTTCATCTGAATGGTGTAATTGCCCTGCAATCCGCGCTGCCAGCAGGTGGCGCTCAGGGCATTTAGCGTGGCAATGGCCGTGGCCGTCTTGATGGGCTCACGGGCCGAAAGGGCTTCAAGAACATCACCCGCTCTGGTTTGGCCCACCGTTGCAGGGTTGAAAATCCGGCCGGCGGAACTGGGGCAGCATACCGCCTGGGGGATATTCTTGATCGGTGTAAAACAAATGCCCCCGGCACCGGTGGACAACTTCACTCCGGTGAAAAAAATTCCGATGACAATTTTTTCGATGGTGACGGCATCAAAATCGGGACCTATCTTTTTTTTGACCAGCTGTGCGGTTTCTTCAAGAATGGCCATGAAACTTTCCTTCCAGAGTGCCGGCAAATTCACCGGCAGTTCTGATTGATCCAAATAGCAAATGTCGGTGATGCAGTCAAATCGTCAGATTCAACCAAACCGGTAAAAAATCGGAAATAACTTCTAATTCTGACATTACAGGCATATCGGCATCACCTTTTTTATTAGAAAGATGATTTGACAACTCCATAATTGATGCTATGATGCTTAGTATGAGAACAACATTAACCCTAGATGACGATTTAGCGCGGGAACTGCGGGAGAAAGCCCACAAAACAGGATCTCCTTTCAAAGAGGTCGTCAATAAAGCTATCAGGGCCGGTCTAGAGAATATTGATAAACCCAAGCAGATAAAGCCATACAAGTGTAAGGCCTATCCCCTTGGATATCCGCCCAGGGCAGACCTCGACCATGCACTGAATCTTGCAGATCGCTTGGAATCAGAAGAAATCGCACGGAAGCTCTTGTTACGTAAATGAAAATTGTCGATATCAATTTGTTGATTTATGCTATCAATAAAGACACCCCTCATCATTCTAAGGCCAAGAAATGGCTTGAGGATTCCCTGTCAAGCGATGAACCTTTCGGTTTTGCCTGGATTGTCATTTCAGGCTTTCTGCGAATTGTTACCAACGGCAGGATTATGCCGACGCCACTAATACCTGAGATTGCTATAGGCTCTGTTAACGATTGGCTCCAACAGCCGCCGTCTCTGACTGTTGTACCGTCACTTCAACACTGGTCAATTTTCAAAGAACTTCTTATGCCCCTTGGAGTTGCTGCCAATTTAACGTCCGATGCTCATCTTGCCGCCTTAGCCATTGAACATGGCGCCCGTCTTTATTCAACAGATAATGATTTCAGTCGCTTTCAATCATTGCGATGGACAAATCCAATAGAATAAAATATTCCCATTATATAATTCCGCATTTCAATATCACAAATCCGAAATATATTATCCCATTAGTCGTCAAGCAGTAATCAAATCGTATCTGCGCCAAGCTTTAGACCCGCATTATATAGCCCGGCAAACTCAAAGGTAACAAAATCGACTTCATTTTCTTCCTGGTTATTCGATGCACCTCGACTGCTGTCCCTCCCTCAGTGGCGGGACTCGTCTTCGTCGTCTTCTTCGTCTTCGTCTTCGTCTCGAAGAATGTCTCAGTCATGATCATGGCTTCGGTGGCAGTCTCGGCGATGTCCTCGTCTTCGGACTCGATCAGGTCAATAAGAATTTCCGCCGCCTCTTGCGGACGGATGCCGGCGACCGCTTCGATGGCGGCCAGCAGCAGGTATTTGTCCGTGTCTTGCGCGGTAATCAGAGTTGCAATGTGTGACCAGGCAGCATCTACTTCCCAGTTTCCCGCGGCACAAACCGCCTGGTAGTGAATGTCCTGGTTTTCATCTCCCAGGGCCTCGAGGATCTGATCGTTGAACCCTCGAACAAAACCCATGCAAAAGACGGCGGTAAGTCTCCAGGACTCGTCGGTGCTGGAATAGGCCTCACGAATCGCATCCTGGTGCCAGTCCTGCGGAGCTCGCACCGCTGCCTCGAGAATCCGCCGCCGTACCTCCTGCGGGACGTCGGTATCCATATATAGCTTGCAAAGCGACTCCTGGATTTCATGAAATTTGTTCTCGGAAATCGGTACGTCCTCGGCATCCTCGAATCCGTCCATATAGGCGTATTCGAGGGCCGGCCCCAGAGATATTGCCGCCCTCGCGCGAAGACTCTCTGAATCCTTGGCATTGTGCACTATGGCAAGCAATGCATCGACGAGCTCATCGTTGATGACGACAAAATCGCCGGCCAGCTCGACGGCAAGCAGTCGCTCGGATTCATCGGTCCGGTCATCGCCAAGAACCCCTAAAAATATCCTGTCGGCATCTTCCGGCCATTCCCAGGGTGGGATGTCTTTAAATATCTTCAGTTCCATATTGTCCCCCTTAAGCTCTCTATTTGTATTCGCACTGCTCCCATACTGTCCCTAACCTGATATCGTCAATCAGGAAGCGCACGCCCTGATTGTCCGACGGATTGAGCCAGAGCATCCGGTCGAAGACGAAATTGCCTTTGATTCCCTCCGCTTTAGAATGACCATTAAAGAAAGTCAACCCCTTACTACGATCCGATCTCTATTCGATTTATTAATAAATTGATCAGAACAACTCAGTCTTTTCAGTTTGAGTCACCTTTCAGGAAAGAGTTGGCACCCCTTTTGCTAACATCCACTCAATATGGCTAAACACACCCGGAAAATAAAGGTAAAAGGGGGTGATAACAGAGGAAGCGTTATTCCCAACGCTTCCTCTTTTTTACTTACATCGGTATTATCCGTTTCTAGTCACTGACAATCATTATCTGGTTTTGAGGTATACCGAGATTGACCGGTGTTCCGTTTTATAGAAGACGCCGACCCTGCTGGTGCGATACATCCGCAAAGACATCATCACCGCGAACGGTAACCCGGTATCGGATGGTGCTTCCCAGAAACTCTTTGCCGCTTACGGTGCCCTGGAATTGAATGGTATTGCCCGCATCGTCTTGCGCGTCAACCGTGACTTTAATGTTTTGGGCCGATTCTTCCATGGAGCGGTCGATGTTCTGAAGCGCCGCTGAAAGGTTTATCAGGATAAACGGAAAGTAATGGATGCTTTGGACGAAAATGACGCCGTTCAATCCTTCCATGAAGGGAATGGTGAATCCGAACCATTGATCGAGGAACAGGTTAACACTCCCGTTGCGGCCGAAAAGCATCAGCATGGCCACAGCGCCGACAAAGGGCGGCATGATAAGAGGGATAATTCCCAGACTCTGGATGATGACCGCCCCTTTGAACTCAAACCGGGAGGTAAAGTAAGCCAGGGGCATTGAAAATATTGAAGCGATCAGGACCGCCATGACCCCCACGTATATTGAATTCCAGAATGATTCGCGGAACAGGGCGGTGTTGAAAAAATCCTTAAAGTTGAGTAAAGTGAATCCTCCTGTAGTGGCGTCCGTGAAAGCGACGAACACCACCTGTACCACAGGAATCACCAGAAAGATCAACAAAAAACAGGATATGAGCAGCATGACCGCTGCCAGTCCCGGGTGTTTTCTGAATTCGGAAATTGCCTCTAGGCCCCATTCGGAAAGTGCCACTCTGCCCCCATAGCCGTCAGGCTAAGCATATGATGAAGGTTTTCCGCCGCAGGCGGATCAGTGTTCAGGTTTCAGGATATAGCACCTCAACTCCCTGACACCTCATATGAAACACATAGTTGGAACAGCGAACCGCAGAATATCGATATTCGTTTTTTCAAAGTTTCTTTTTCGATCAGACCGGCAGTTTTTTTGGCCGGCGGCGGCGCTGAACCTTGAACCCTGAACCTTGAACCCTGAACTTTGAACCCTGAACCCCCTGGCCCAGAACTGACTTTACGTTGCTCAACTATTTAGACTCATATTTGGGAACCCGACACGGGCCGTAATATGATCTTATA